>SAMEA5043655__coassemble_46_pt1 | contig 31047 bp, 30 predicted proteins | sample SAMEA5043655__metabat2_low_PE_001 | metagenome-assembled genome bin SAMEA5043655 (sample SAMEA5043655) | Gadus morhua
AAGAGCAAGAGCGAATTAAGCAGATTGAACAAGTATTACAACAGGTTAATCGCAGCTTGCAGTTTCATACTGACGACGACAGTGGCAAACAAATAGCCACTATTGTTGACAAACAAACCGGTGATATTATTCGTCAAGTTCCGGCACAAGAATTGCTAGACTTAAACAAAAATTTAGCCAAGCATAGCTTGAGTTCTTTAAGTCGTACTGTGTAGTTAAAGAGGCAAATTATGGGATTAAGTGCAGGTGGTTTAGCGTCTGGATTAGATGTTGCTGGAATGACGCAACAATTAGTAGCAGCAGAACGCGCCCCGAAAGAACAGCGGATCAAAGAACAACAGCAAAAACTAGAAGTTCAACTCAGTGGCTATGGGCAAATTAAATCTGCGGTTTCTGGTTTAGAAGAAATGGTTAAAAAATTTGCTGAAGATAAAGTCTTTGCTGGTCAATCGGCAACCTCATCTGAAAGTGGTTTTGTTGGTGTTGAAGCCTCTGCTGATGCACAAAATGGTAGCTATAACATTGAAGTGATTGCGTTAGCTAAATCCCATAAAGTGATGTCAAATAATTCATTTGATTCTGATCCAAAAGCAGAACTTGGATCGGGAACATTAGATATTACCATTGATGGAAAAACGCTATCACTGGATATCAATAAAGAAAAAAGCAGCCTTAAAGATATCGTTAATGCGATTAATAATGCCGAAGATAACCCTGGTGTTACCGCAACCGTTATCAATGATGATAATGGCGCAAAGATTGTTTTTTCAAGTTCAGAAACAGGTAAAGATCAACAAATATCGATTGATGCTTCCAAGATGACTGGGGAGTTAGCAAAATTAAGCTTTGATCCTGCCAACCCAACCGCTAATACTGAAATGGTACAAATGCAAGCGGGTGAGGATGCTCAAATACGAATAGATAATCATACTGTTATTAGCAGTAGTAGTAATAAGATTGAGAATGCGATTGAAGGCGTAACGCTTGATCTGAAAAAGTTGACCGACACTGATGATGTTAAACACGTCACGATTGATATTACAGATAATACCAAAGATGCAAAATCGTCACTTGAGGGTTTTATTGAAGCCTATAATGGTTTGATTGATACCGCCAATAATCTCAGTAAATACGATGTAGAAAAGAAAACCAGTGGCCCGCTAAACGGCGATAGTTTAACCCGTTCGATCACTAGTCAAATGCGGAATCTGATGAATAAAACCATTGAGGTTGATGGTCAAAGTTATAGTTTGAGTGATCTTGGAATTACCACCGATCGTTATGGCAAAGTTGAAATTGATGATGAAAAGTTTGACGAGGCATTAAAAGATAATTTTAAAGCCTTTAATGCGTTTTTTCATACTGAGGATGATGGTTTTCTTGATCAAGCTGAAGATATTTTTAAATCTTTTACCAGCTCAACGGATGGTGTGTTAACCAATAAAGAAAAAACCATTAAAGAGCAACAAACTCGGCTTGAAGATGATATGACCTCACTTAATGAGCGCATGAAAGCCTATGAAGAGCGAACTTATCAGCAATTTACTGCGATGGATGCTGCAATAGGAAAAATGAATAACCAGCTCAATACTATGATGAGCTTGATGGTCTTTTAAAATGGATAACCAATGTCACAATTAATCACATTAGAACAATTAACCCAATTAGAGCACCAAATCGAGCAATTACTGTTAGCAGAAGAATACCCTGATGATTTTCCACAGCAATTAGAAAACTTAGTTGCCTTACGTCATCAGCAAGTGGAAGTCGTGCTTAAACAGCCTGATTTATCACGGGCGGTATTTGATGATGTGGTGGCGCGTACTCAAGCGATGAAAGGGTTATTACAACAACATAAAGATCGGATTGGCGCGCAGTTAGTGCGTTCGAAAAAAAGTCCTAAATCATTATCGCTCTACAGCAATATTCAACAACACGGACAATAATCATTAGCCTTAGTCTATTGATAACGTTTCAGCTATTTAAAGGATAATAATATGCGTGGTTCTCTTCAGGCATACAAGCAAGTTTCAGTAAATGCACAACTCGCTAGCGCATCACCACACCGCATCATTCAAATGTTATACGCAGGAGCGATAGAACGCCTTATTCAGGGCAAAGCAGCGATGGAACAGGGGAATATCGCGGTTAAGTGTGAACGTTTATCTAAAGCACTCGATATTGTATTAAGTCTGCGAGATTGCTTATCGATGGAAGAAGGCGGTGATATCGCTAAAAACCTTGATGCACTTTATGATTTTATGGGCAGTGAGATTTCTCGCGCCAATGCTGAAAATGTCACTCAGCCGATTGATGATGTGATTGGCATGCTACGTGAAATAAAATCAGCATGGGATCAAATTCCAACACAATATCACTACCTTACTGAAACTAATTAAGGGGTATTGATGATCGGCAATGGTAATCAGCATTGCCGATAATCGTTATTTCTAGTGTTTTTAAGCTAAAAATGGAATAAAAGCGGCTCAATTACATTGTTATTTGTATTGGTATCACAGCTTTTATACGTCAAATCTTGCCTTATGGTGCGCATTAATTACAATGTAGCTACTATCTTCTTGATTGTTGTTCTCTTCGTTATATTGAATGTACTGTCAAAGTGTACCTTTATAAAGGCAATATCCATCTATGCACGGTTTAGTAAATACGCTTGTTATTGATGACGATCCACAGCAACGTCATGATTTAGGTGTCATCCTTAACTTTATGGGTGAACATCATAATGCGCTGTCATCGCAAGATCTAACCATGTCACTGTGGGAGCAGCCATGGGGGGTTTGCCTTTTAGGTACAATCACGAATACCAAGAGACTCAAAAGCATTATAGATATGCTTAAAATGTATCCACAGATCCCAGTGGTAGCATTGAGCGATCATCATGAATCTCTCGCTGCATTACCCAATTATATTGGTGATCTTAAATTCCCACTGCATTATAACCAACTAGCTGATGCCTTCCGTCATTGCCAAGAATACTTAGGCAAACGTTCCCATCAAGTGCCGTCGTTAGGACGTAAGAACATGCTGTTTAGAAGCATGGTTGGCCGTAGTGAAGCCATCAGTGATATTCGTCGCTTAGTCGAGCAAGTCGCTGCTTGTGATGCAAGTGTGTTGATTTTAGGTGAATCAGGAACAGGTAAAGAAGTGGTTGCGCGTAACGTGCATTATCATTCTGAACGAGGCAAAGGTCCGTTTGTCCCTGTGAACTGTGGCGCGATCCCACCTGATTTACTTGAAAGTGAATTGTTTGGTCATGAAAAAGGCGCATTTACTGGCGCGATTTCCACCCGCAAAGGTCGATTTGAATTGGCCGAAGGTGGTACTTTATTTTTAGACGAGATTGGTGATATGCCAATGTCGATGCAAGTTAAATTATTACGGGTGTTGCAAGAGCGTAGTTTTGAACGGGTTGGTGGTAGTCAAACTATTAAAGTGAATGTCCGTATTGTGGCAGCAACCCATCGTGATCTTGATAAAATGATCGCTGAAAGGTCGTTCCGCGAAGATTTATATTACCGCTTGAATGTGTTCCCAATTGATATGCCCGCGCTGCGGGATCGGATCGAAGATATTCCGTTACTACTGCAAGAGCTGTTAACCCGTATGGAAGCAGAAGGCGCGAAACGGATTCATTTTACCCCACGCGCGATTGCATCATTAATGTTGCATGATTGGCCGGGAAATATTCGTGAATTGGCTAATTTGGTTGAACGGTTAACCATTCTTTATCCGGGTGAAATGGTGGATGTTAATCATTTGCCAGTGAAATACCGTTATGGTCACCTCCCTGATTTTGTCCCAGAGGTTGGTACGACATCAATCGAAGAACAAGAACAGCAAGCGTTAGCGGATATGTTTGCCACTGGAGAAACGGATTCAACACCACTAGGTAACGACTTACCGCCAGAAGGGTTAAACCTGAAAGAAATGCTGGCAGAGCTTGAAGTGGAAATGATCCGCCAAGCACTGGATGCGCAATCTAGTGTGGTTGCACGTGCTGCTGATATGCTAGGTATGCGTCGAACTACCTTAGTTGAAAAAATGCGTAAATATGGGTTATCGAAAGACAGCTAATTTGTGTTAAGCGTTTTTATGAAAAAGCCACCGTCATTAATTTGGCGGTGGCTTTTTTTATGTTGTTTTAAAAGTAGTTGCTTAATAATTGGTCGCAATATATCGCTACTGGTAATATTTTAACGTCAAATATTAGTGTGAATGCCGCATGATGAATGACGAAAATCAAATATAAGCATTAAATTATCACTAGCGTCATAAAAGTGACACTAGTGATTGATGGGTTTTTTGTTTAACATGTTGATAAGTAACCATTAATAATGGTATGTAACTTGCATTTGGTTACGGTTGGCGTGTTAGTTTTAGGTTAATCATGAGTGATCATTCCGTAATAGTATTAGCGTTAAACCAGCAAGTTGAACGTTATCAGCAAGTATTACAAGTGATGCCTGTTGCCGTGATTTTGTTGGATGAAAAAGGGCTGATCACCGAAGCTAATCAGGAGGCTTTGCGGCTGCTTGGCGAGCCATTAACGGGTCAACGTTGGGGCGACATTATTCAACGCAGCTTTGCGCCGCAACATGATGACGGTCATGAAGTTTCATTACGCAGTGGCCGTAAAGTGAAATTAGCCATCTCAGCTTCAGCGGCAGGGCAGTTAATTGTGATCACTGATTTAACCGAAACTCGACAGTTACAATCACGGTTAAGTGAAATGCAGCGCTTGTCGTCATTAGGGCGAATGGTGGCATCACTGGCACATCAAGTTCGAACCCCGCTTGCAAGTGCGTTGTTATATGCGGCTAATTTGGCCTCATCAGGGTTAACACCTGCAACCCGAACACGGTTTCAAGCCAAGCTGGTGGATCGATTGTACGATCTTGAAAAACAAGTCAACGATATGTTGTTATTTGCTAACGGCGGTGACAATAAAGTGGTGAGTGAATTTGATGTTGAAAGTTTACTCAACAGTTTAGAAGCGATGATAGAAACGCAAGTACTTAGCGATGATGTCGATTTTAGTATCGACTGTGATGATGAAACATTGCGGTTGCTGGGTAATGAAAATGCGTTAGCAAGTGCGGTGAGTAATTTGATCACCAATGCGATTCAAATGGCAGGCAAGGGGTGTCGAGTCGCAGTGCGCTGTCAACAACAGGATCAGATGTTACTTCTCAGTGTCAGTGATAACGGTCCCGGTATTGCCGCTGAGGATCAGCAAAAAGTGTTAGAGCCTTTTTTTACCACCCGTAAACAAGGCACAGGATTAGGATTAGCTGTGGTACAGATGGTGGTATCGGCTCATAACGGTAGCTTGCGATTAAGCTCACAACTTGGGCATGGGGCAACCTTTACCTTGCAGTTACCGCTAGTCACATCAGATCACATTGGATAATGGTTCGAGTTAACTATGGAGAGTAAAAAATGACTCAAACGCGGGTATTAGTCGTAGAAGATGATGCAGGTTTGCGTGAAGCGTTAGTTGATACGTTGGCGCTGGCGGGTTATCAATGGCTAGAAGCAGAAAGTGCAGAACACGCGTTAGTGCTATTGAAATCTGAACCGATTGATATTGTGGTGTCTGATGTGCAAATGGCGGGAATCGATGGTTTAGCTTTATTGCGCAGTATCAAATTACAGTGGCCGAAAATGCCAGTGTTATTGATGACAGCCTACGCCAATATTGAAGATGCCGTGGCGGCGATGAAAGAGGGTGCGATTGATTACATGGCGAAGCCATTTGCACCACAAGTGTTACTTAATATGGTTGGCCGTTATGCGCCGATTAAACGCCATCTTACGGATACTGTCGCTGTTGATCCCAAAAGTCTGCAGTTATTAGCGATGGCGGAAAAAGTCGCTAAAACCGATGCCAGCGTGATGGTGTTGGGGCCGAGTGGCTCTGGCAAAGAGGTATTGTCACGCTATATTCATGATCATTCATTGCGTTGTGATGGACCCTTTGTGGCAATTAACTGTGCTGCGATTCCAGAAAACATGCTAGAAGCGATGTTGTTTGGTTATGAAAAAGGTGCATTTACAGGTGCAGTGCAAGCATGCCCTGGCAAATTTGAACAAGCACAAGCAGGGACTATTTTACTTGATGAAATCAGTGAAATGGATATCAGCTTACAAGCTAAATTATTACGAGTATTACAAGAGCGTGAAGTTGAACGCTTAGGTGGTCGAAAAAGTATTAAATTAGATGTGCGGATTATTGCAACCAGCAACCGTGACTTAAAAAGCTATGTTGCCGAAGGGCATTTTCGTGAAGATTTGTATTACCGCTTAAATGTTTTTCCAATCACATGGCCATCTCTTACTGAACGTGAGGGCGATATTGTGCCGTTAGCGCAGTTATTCCTACAACGTCATGCCAGTCAACAAGGTATCGCTATGCCGATAATTAGCGAATGCGCTCAGCACAAATTATTACAATATACATGGCCTGGAAATGTGCGTGAGCTTGATAACGTGATTCAACGCGCGTTAATCACTCACGATAACCTTATGATAACTGAGCAACATATTTTACTCGAAGGGCTTGATTGGCTACAGATGACCAATGCACCAGAGGTGTCTAAACCTGCCGTTGTCGCCACAGCTGCGATAACAGAAGCGGTATCATCAAATGTGATCGATAGCTTGGGTCATGAATTACGCGGTCAAGAATTTAATATTATTTTAGATACCTTAGTGGCTTGCCAAGGTAATCGTAAACACATGGCAGATAAACTGGGTATTAGCCCACGAACATTACGTTATAAGTTAGCAAAAATGCGTGATGCGGGTATTGAGTTGCCAGCGTAAGTTGATTTCCCACATGTAATAAATATTGGTTAGACTCTAAAAAGACAGTGAGATTATGCAATGAAAGTTAATGGACTAGCGAATGAAATGCAGACTCTGCGTTTAGAAGCACAAAACACTATCCGCCCCGCAACAGGGCAGCAAGTGAGTGCGGATTTTGGCAATTTACTCAACGATGCCATTAAGTCGGTAAATACCCTTCAAGGGCAATCAAGTGATTTAGCCACCCGTTTTGATCAAGGTGATCGGAGTGTGTCGTTGTCGGATGTGATGATTGCCCGTAATAAATCCAGTGTGGCGTTTGAAGCGACGGTGCAAGTGCGAAATAAAATGGTTCAAGCCTACAAAGAATTAATGAATATGCCGGTATAAATACCGTTGTTATTGTTGATGTGATAGCCGCATCATTTTGTTATATGTGTGAGTAATAAATAGTGTCAGATCAAATTGTTAATCAACAAGTTGCGGTTTCAAATAATAATACTTCACCGGTATTGCGAGATGCATCTCAAGATCCTGATCTTGCAGAGAAGAAAGCATCACGTACCGACAGTATTTTAGGCAATCTTGATCTGTTACGGCAGGTGATTTTAGTGTTATCGGTCGCCATTTGTGTTGCGTTAATCGTGATGATGGTGGTATGGATAAAAGAACCTGAAATGCGTCCATTAGGCAGCTATGAAACCGAAGAGTTGATTCCTATTTTGGATCACTTTGATCAAAAGAAAATTGAGTACCAACTTGATGGCAATACCATTCGCGTGCCAGCGGATAAATACAGCAGTATCAAATTAGATTTAACCCGCAGTGGTTTAAACAGTCGCACCGCAGAAGGCGATGATATTTTATTGCAAGACATGGGATTTGGTGTTTCACAGCGACTGGAAAAGGAACGTTTAAAATTAAGTCGAGAACGCCAATTAGCGCGTGCGATTGAACAAATTAGCCAAGTGCGCAAAGCACAAGTGCTGTTAGCAATGCCAAAGCAAAGTGTGTTTGTGCGCCATAATCAAGATGCTACCGCCACGGTTTTTTTGACCTTAGCTTCTGGCGGTGCATTGGGTCAGCAAGAAGTGGATTCGATTGTTGATATGGTAGCAACGGCAGTGCCAGGTTTACGTCCCACAAGAGTAACGGTTACTGATCAACATGGGCGCTTATTAAGTTCTGGCACTGAAGATCCAAGCTCAACCGCTAAACGTAAAGAATATGAATTAGAGCGTAAACAAGAACAGTCATTACGTGAAAAAATTGATGCGATTCTAATGCCTGTTTTGGGATTAGGTAATTATACCTCGCAAGTTGATATTACGATGGATTTTTCCGCGTTAGAAGAAACCCATAAACGCTACAATCCCGCGACAGCAGCAACGCGGAGTGAGTTTACTCGTGAAGATAGCAATGGCGGTCAAGTGGTTGCTGGTATTCCGGGGTCATTGAGTAACCAGCCTCCCGTCAGTAGTTCTATTCCTGAAAATATTAAAGATATGCAAGCGGGTAGCAGTAGCGGCAATGGTCGTATGCACCGTGAATCAACCCGTAATTATGAGTTAGATACCACTATAAGCCATAAGCGCGCGCAAACGGGGGTGATTGATCGTCAAACCGTATCGGTTGCGATTGATTATAAATCGATTGTTGATCCTAAAACGGGCGAGATCACACGAACACCGATATCAGAAGCGGAAATTGTAAAGATTCGCCGTTTATTAATGGGCGGTATTGGTTTTTCAGAAGTACGCGGTGATTTACTTGAAGTGTTATCAGTGCCGTTTGCTTTACCAGAAGAACTGTTATTAGCCGATAGTCCGATTTGGGAGAATCCTAATTTTAGCAGTTGGGTTCGATGGTTAGCAGCTGCATTAGTCATTATTGTCATCGTTGTCGTGTTAGTGCGTCCTGCGATGAATAAGCTGCTGTACCCCAATCAAACTGCGGATGGTACACCGTTAGATGAAAATGGAATGCCGATATTAACGCATAGCAATAATGGTGATGGTACTGGCTTGATTGGTGGTGAATTAGATGCTCATGAAAGTTTTGAATTGAGTAGTAGCAGTTTAGATCTGCCTAACTTACATAAAGATGAAGATTTACTGAAAGCGGTACGGGCATTGGTTGCCAATGAACCTGATCTTGCCGCGCAAGTAGTGAAAAGCTGGATGAATGAAGATGGCTAATGACGTAGCAACAGTTGACAATAAATTTGATATTAAAAGCCTTAATGGTGCAGAAAAAGCCGCAATTCTATTATTAAGTCTTAATGAACAAGATGCCGCCAGCATTATTCGTCACCTTGACCCTAAACAAGTGCAACGGGTCGGTGGCACCATGGCGAGCATGAAAAATTTAAATCAAGATAAAGTCTCTAGCGTTCATCGTTTATTTTTAGAAGAGATTCAAAAATACACCAGCATCGGTATGGGCAGTGAAGATTTTGTTCGTAATGCATTAGTGGCTGCATTAGGTGAGGATAAAGCCAATAACTTGGTCGATCAAATCCTGATGGGCAGTGGTTCGCGCGGGCTTGATTCTCTAAAATGGATGGATCCTCGTCAAGTTGCCAGCATCATTCTTAATGAACATCCACAAATTCAAACCATTGTATTGTCCTATCTAGAACCTGAACAATCGGCTGAAATTTTATCGCAATTTCCTGAGCGAGTGCGGTTAGATTTGATGATGCGTATTGCTAACTTAGAAGAAGTCCAACCTGCGGCTTTACATGAATTAAACGATATCATGGAAAAACAATTCGCAGGTCAAGCGGGTGCGCAAGCGGCTAAGATTGGTGGCCTGAAGGCCGCGGCTGAAATCATGAACTACCTTGATAATAATGTTGAAGGATTGCTAATGGATCAAATTCGTGAAAACGATGAAGAGACAGCGACCCAAATTCAAGACTTGATGTTTGTGTTTGATAACTTGATTGAAGTTGATGATCGTGGCATTCAAATTCTATTACGCGATGTGCCGCAAGAGTTATTACAAAAAGCCCTTAAAGGTACTGATGATATGTTGCGTGATAAGTTTTATAGCAATATGTCTAAGCGCGCGAGTGAAATGCTGCAAGAAGATTTAGAGGCGATGGGGCCGATTCGAGTGGCTGATGTGGAAGCGTCACAGAAAGAGATTTTATCGATCGCCCGTCGTTTATCTGATTTGGGCGAATTAGTGTTAACTGGCAATGGTGGTACTGATGAATTCTTATAATAACGTGGTTATGTTCTTTATCGCGACTCGATGTGAATGTCGATGATGAGCAATGAACGTCGGCGTGGCTTTATGCGAGTATCAGAACATCAAGCACAAGAGCTTGAACGCTGGGCATACCCTGATTACAGCAATGAAGGGGATATTTTAGCGTCTGAAAATGCGTTTAATTATGATCATCAATACCATCTTGAACAGCAACAACCCGAGCCAGAACATGAGCTTGAACCCATACCTGCACCATTAACGGCCGCAGAATTAGAAGCGATGCAGCAATCTGCTTATGACGAAGGGGTTGAGCAAGGACGCCAAGCTGGGCATAGCGAAGGTTTTACCACGGGCCATGCTGAAGGTATTACCGCAGGGCATGATGAAGGGCTTGCGCAAGGATTACAGCAAGGACTGGAACAAGGCCAAGCACAAATTGATCACCACGTCGCGATGTTAGTGGCAGTGATGGATAAATTTGCTGATCCGATTGCCAAAGTCGATAGTGAAGTTGAACAACAATTATTGTTATTGGTGAATGGGTTAACCAAAGCGTTAATTCGAGTTGAAGTGAAAACCAATCCCCAAGTATTGCTCAATACCTTACGTGAAGTAGTGGCAACGCTACCGATTGCCGATCGCGCGATCAAAATGCACCTCCACCCAGACGATATTACGTTAGTCCATACGAGTTTTGATGAAACTGATTTACAGCAGCGTCAATGGACATTAATGAGTGAGCCAAGTTTACAACGGGGTGATTTACAGTTGGAGTGCGGTAGTTCAAGTGTTGATTATTTAATGGACGATCGTATTCAGCATTCATTAACGACTTTTAATGCGCTTAACAGCAATTTACAAGAGCCAACCCAATGACCCTAGCTGAGCGTTTAGGTCGCTATCAAACCGCGAATACCGCCTGTAAACCTGTTGCTTCTGGACGTTTAGATCGTGTAGTTGGATTAACCCTTGAAGCCATTGGTTGTCGCGCTCCTGTTGGCAGCGTGTGCAAAGTTGAAACCCTGAATGGCGAACTAGAAGCTGAAGTGGTTGGCTTTGCGGGTGAAACTTTATTTTTAATGCCGAGTGAGCAATTATCAGGGGTGATGCCGGGCGCTAAAGTAACCCCAATTTTACATAATAGCGGTATTCCTGTTGGTCCTGAATTATTAGGGCGTGTTATTGATGGCATTGGTAATCCATTAGATGGGTTGGGGCCTATTATTACCGAACAGCGAGCGGCATTTACTTCAGCCCCTATTAATCCCTTATCACGTAAACCCATTAAAGAACCATTAGATGTCGGTATTAAAGCGATTAATGGGTTACTCACTGTTGGTAAAGGTCAACGAATAGGTTTATTTGCTGGTTCTGGTGTGGGTAAATCGGTCACATTAGGCATGATGACCCGCGGCACTAGCGCCCAAATTGTAGTGGTGGGTTTAATTGGTGAGCGTGGCCGAGAAGTAAAAGAATTTATTGATGAGATTTTAGGTAAAGAAGGCCGTGAGCGCGCGGTAGTGATTGCTGCCCCTGCCGATGCTTCGCCGTTAATGCGTTTAAAAGGTTGCCAAACTTCTCTTACGATTGCGGAGTATTTTCGTGATCAAGGGTTTGATGTATTGCTGTTAATGGATTCGCTGACCCGTTTTGCTCAGGCACAGCGTGAAATTGCCCTTTCTGTTGGTGAGCCGCCCGCAACTAAAGGTTATCCGCCATCAGTATTTGCCAAGTTACCCGCACTGGTGGAACGCGCTGGTAATGGTAATGAAAACCAAGGTTCAATTACGGCTTTTTTTACCGTATTAAGTGAAGGCGATGATCTGCAAGATCCGATTGCTGATGCCTCACGAGCGATTCTTGATGGTCATATTGTGTTATCGCGTGAAATGGCGGATGCGGGTCATTATCCTGCGATTGATGTTGAACGTTCAGTGAGCCGTGTCATGCCAGCCATTGTCAGTGATGAACATATGTTGATGTCAAAAGCGGTGCGGCAGATTTTATCTATTTGTCGTAAAAATCAAGATCTCGTTGCTATTGGCGCTTATAAGCCCGGCACTGATGCCACTATTGATCAAGCCTTTAATTTTAAACCAAAGCTAGATCATTATTTACAGCAAGAAATGAAACAAGCGGTGCCGTATGAAATGTGTATCAATATGCTGCGTTCTACATTGGGCGGCTAATGATATTCGACGATGCGTAATTAAAGCGACAAGGTTATTAATAATATGCCATTGAGAACATTTGAATTACTGATAGAACAGGCGCAACAACAAGAACATCAAGCCAGCCTTGCCCTTACTCAAGCCCAACAAGAACAACAAAACTATTTGCAGCAATTAGCTCAAATTGAGCAGTATCGATTAGATTATTGTCGCCAGCTTTCTGAACGAGGGCAGCAAGGGTTAAGTGCCAGTCAATACAGCCATTTACAGAAATTTTTAACCCAACTTGATACCACGCTAGAGAAGCAAAAACAGGCTGGTGGCTATTTTGCTAATCAAATTGAGCAATGTCGTCAGCATTGGCAAGCGATGCAGCAAAAAAAACGGGGCATTGAATGGTTATTGGAAAAAAAGCAGCGTGAACGGCAGCTTTTTTTGAATAAACAAGAACAAAAAATGATGGATGAATTTGTAACGTTACAATTTGCGCGCCGTCAACAACGGTAGAAGTAAAAAACTGGTTTGCTTTTTGCATTAACGTAGAACATCAAGGTTGAATGAAACGGTTTTTTGACGCTTTATTTCAAACAGTTATTCATTTATCTGTCGTTTGTAGCGGCACGTATTAAAAGAGTTACTATGAATCTATTTAATGTGTCATTAGCGCAAACAGCAAAACCCACTGCAGCTGCTACATCTGGGGGGGAGTCTGAAACCGTTAGTTTGAGTGATAATGATTTTTCACAGCAATATCAGCAAGCTATTGATGATTCTGCTATCAATGCAGAGATGATAGGTACTGATAGCGAGATTAATACTTATCATCGTGGTATGACAGATATTAGCACTAGCACTGACATACCAGTGAGTGATTCGATAGCCGTTAATGCAACCGATGAATCGTTAGTCAGCGCTGATAGCATCACGATAGTTGATGATGCGACTGAGTTAATGGCGGCAGGGAATGTATTTCTACAGCAGTTAACCCAATCTAATCAGCAGCTTAAATTGAACGTTACCTCAGATGCTAATGCGGTTAACAGTAGCGGCAATAGCTTGCCACCTTCTGCAATATCCCTAACAGATACCGTTTTGATTGATGGTGTAGCAACATCTGCTCAACTAGCAACTTCAACTTCAACTTCAACAACTTCAATAACACCAGCGACAGCAGTAACGAATAGTGCCGTATTGGCATCACAGGCGGCAATGTTGGCTGATGACAGTCATGGACAAAACGCTGGCGAAGAGAGTGATGTTAGTGTCAATAATTCGCCACTATCTGTTACCACAACCGCCCTCTCATCGACAGCAGTAACGCCAACATCAGAAATGTTGTTGAATATGTCAGCTGCTGATGGTGTTTCTTTGTTGGCGAATGGCGCTTTAGCTGCGGATGAGAGTCGCCTTCATCATAATATGAATGCCAATGTTAATGGTGATTCCTTAGCTCAACAACTTGCAGGGTTAAGCCCAACATCACCGAATGCACTTAAACCTGAGCAATCAGCCGTTATGAATAACGCACAATCACCATTATTACTGACCCGTGAGCAGGCGGGAGAGCAAGTCCATGAGCGGATTAATATGATGATGGCGAAGAATCTTAAATACGTTGATATTCGGTTAGATCCGCCTGAACTTGGTAAAATTCAAATTAAATTGAGTATTAATCAAGATCAAGCATCGGTGCAATTTACGGTGAATAACCCTCAAACCCGCGACATCGTTGAACAAGCGATGCCACGTTTACGTGAAATGTTACAACAGCAAGGATTGCAGTTAGCCCAAAGTTCAGTTCAACAAGAAAGTAGCCAGCAATTTGCAGGTCATCAAAATAATAGTTCTGCGCAGTCACAATCTGGTCAGCAATCATCAACAGTAGCAACGACGGCTGAAGGGCAATCAATGACCGAGAGTGATCAACTTGATGTATCAACCGCAGTGTTCGTTACTGAAAATAAAGACCAAGTAGATTATTACGCGTAGTGTTTCTGGTTGAATTAATGGTTAACACTGAACAAATAAAACAATAAAACAATAAAACAGCAAGCAAGGACGAATAATGGTTGGCGGAAAGAATAAAAAAATAGCGGTGATTAGTCTTATAAGTATCGTGGTTGTTGCCATGATAGCAGGAGGTGCTTGGTTTTATTCATCAGCATCAATAGCATCTCAAACGACTGCGGCGTCATCGTCAGAGTTAACTCCAGCGCCATTGAAAATGTCAGCGTACTACATCGTGTTACCCGAACCTTTTATTTTTAATGTCAGTGGTAAAGAGCGCGATCGAGTGGTGCAAATAAAAGTGCAGTTAATGGTTCGTGGTGAACAAAATGAAGCCTTAGCCAAGCAGCATATACCTCTTGTTGAAAGTGTGTTGTTGCAAACATTTGCAGTCACCACGGTTGAACAATTACGTCAGCCACAAGGCCGAGAACAACTACGCCAACAAGCATTGACAACAGTACAAGCAACAATGAATAAGATGACAAGCATGCCTGTGGTTGAACGGGTGTTATTTACTGGCTTTGTGATGCAATAGGTGCGCTGTGAGTGATTTATTAACCCAAGATGAAATTGATGCGTTATTACATGGGGTCGATGAGCCGGATGATAATAATGATGACGAGCAAGGATCAGGGATTACCGCCTTTGATTTCTCCTCGCAAGATCGCATTGTTCGTGGACGGATGCCGACCCTTGAATTGATCAATGAGCGGTTTGCGCGTCATATGCGGATCAGTTTATTTAATATGCTGCGTAAAACTGCGGAAGTGTCGATCAATGGCGTCCAAATGATCAAGTTTGGTGAATATCAAAATACACTTTATGTGCCAACCAGTTTAAATATGGTGCGTTTTAGACCGTTAAAAGGTACCGCATTGATCACCATGGAAGCACGATTAGTGTTTATTTTGGTAGAGAATTTCTTTGGTGGTGATGGCCGTTTTCACGCCAAAATTGAAGGGCGTGAATTTACCCCGACTGAACGCCGCATTGTACAGATGTTACTTAAATTGGTATTTGAAGATTACCGTGAAGCATGGTCGCCGGTGATGTCGGTTGAGTTTGAATATATCGACTCTGAAGTTAACCCTACCATGGCCAATATTGTTAGCCCGACAGAAGTGATCGTGGTGAGTTCATTTCACATTGAGATTGATGGTGGCGGTGGTGATTTTCATGTGGTGATGCCGTATTCAATGGTCGAACCTATTCGTGAATTACTTGATGCGGGTGTGCAAAGCGACAAGATGGATACTGATGTTCGTTGGAGCCATGCTTTGCGAGATGAAATCATGGATGTGCCGGTAAATCTGCGGGCAAAATTATTGGATATTGATATTTCATTACGCGACTTAATGGAATTACAAGCCGGTGATGTTATTCCGATCACAATGCCAGAATCTGCCACGATTTTTGTTGAAGACTTACCGAGTTATCGCGCCAAAATGGGCCGCAGTGGCGATAATGTCGCGCTTAAAATTACCGAGAAATTAAAACGTCCAGACATGGTAAAAACGGATTTGGCTTTTTTAGATCGTGATCTATTAAGTTCTACGTTGTTAGAGATGAATAGTGACGATGATACTTATAAACGCAACCATTAGCAGGAATAACAATGTCTCAAAATGATCAACAAATGGCCGATGATTGGGCTGCTGCGCTTGCCGAGCAACAAGATGATGTTCAGCCAGCGCCACTGGAAGAGTTAACGGATGATACAACGCCAATCTCTGATGATGAACGGCGTAAACTTGATACCATCATGGATATTCCAGTGACGATTTCAATGGAAGTTGGCCGCACGCAAATCAGTATTCGTAATTTACTGCAACTTAACCAAGGTTCGGTGGTGGAACTTGATCGTATTGCGGGTGAATCATTAGATGTAATGGTTAATGGCACTTTGATCGCTCACGGTGAAGTGGTGGTGGTCAATGATAAATTCGGTATTCGTTTAACCGATGTAATTAGCCAAACTGAACGCATTAAAAAATTACGTTAAGAGTCAGCAATGGATCAGCCAATTACATTAGGGCAAGCGCCCGATCTTAATTTAGCCACGACGTTAGCGTCACTAGTATTAGTGATTGTGATTATTTTATTTTTGGCATGGCTGCTAAAAAAAATGCGTCTTGTCGGTGTTCACAGTAATGATCAGCGACTCACTATTGTTAAGCAGTTAACTCTTGGACAGCGGGAGCGTATTGCGCTGATTCAAGTGGGTGATGAACAATTATTAGTCGGTATTACTCAGCATAATATTTCGTTGCTGAGTAAGCTTGAACAACCTTTAATCATGGAAGATGTGCCAGCTAAAGATTTTGCTTCTCAGCTGAGCCGATTGATAACCACCAATGATAAAAAATAACCTTTCACCTTGTTTGAAAATGGCGTTGCTGTTGCTATTTATTGGTAGCTTGGGTGTGTCAATACCCGTATGGGCAACTGAGAGTGTTACGCAAACGGCAATGACCGCGGAAAGTAACGCCTCACATTTAACTGCGGGTGCGCGTAGCGGTGGTGGTATTCCAGCGTTGTCGGTTACCATGAACCCTGATGGCAGCGAAGATTACTCCATCACATTGCAAATATTAGCCCTCATGACCGCCCTCGGCTTTTTGCCTGCAGTGGTGATTTTAATGACATCATTTACCCGTATTGTGGTGGTGATGTCGATTTTGCGCCAAGCAATGGGATTACAACAAACGCCCTCAAATCAGGTCATTATTGGGATCGCGATGTTTTTGACTTTCTTTGTAATGTCGCCTGTTATCGATAAAATTAATACCGATGCAGTGCAGCCTTATATCAACGAGCAAATCAGTGCTCAGCAAGCATTAGCCAAAGCCGAAGAGCCAATGCGGCAATTTATGCTCAAGCAAACGCGAGTGAAAGATCTGGAAACGTTTGTCAATATGTCGGGATCAACCGCGACCGATCCACAAGCAGTACCGCTAACAGTATTAGTGCCAGCGTTTATTACCTCTGAGCTTAAAACGGCGTTTCAGATCGGCTTTATGTTGTTTTTACCGTTTCTAATTATTGATTTAGTGGTGGCATCAGTATTGATGGCGATGGGTATGATGATGCTATCACCGATGATTGTGTCATTACCGTTTAAGTTAATGTTGTTTGTCTTAGTGGATGGTTGGAATTTAATTCTGTCTACGCTGGCTGCCAGTTTTGGTACGTTGTAAACCTGTGGCTTATACGGTGAGGATACACAAGCTATGACCCCAGAAGCGTTTGTCGATATTTTTCAAGAAGCGTTATACATGGTATTGATCATGGTGTGCGCGATTGTTATTCCGGGCTTATTAATTGGCTTAGTGGTGGCAGTGTTCCAAGCTGCAACCTCGATTAACGAACAAACATTGAGTTTTTTACCGCGTTTAATTGTGACCTTATTAGCCTTGATGTTTTTCGGCCATATGATGACGCGAATGTTGATGGATTATTTTTTTCGAATTGTCGATCAAATTCCACAATTGTTGTATTAGCGTGATGAATCGTACCGTTATCACCGCGTAATATTCGTTTCATAAGTAGCCACGGTTTATGCACTATACCTCCAGCGTGTTATTAGAATGGATAGCCAATTACTTTTGGCCGTTCACGCGTATTTCTTCAATGATGATGGCAATGACCTTTTTTGGGGCGCGTTTTGTGTCGCCAAAAATTCGGTTATATCTCGCCTTAGCGATCACTTTTACGGTGATGCCAATGTTACCTAAAGTGCCGACCGAGATTGAATTACTCTCTGTGGCGGGATTTATTGTCACGACTCAACAAATCATGATTGGGGTCGCGATGGGGTTAGTGACTCAGTTTATTACGCAGACTTTTGTGTTATTAGGACAAATCCTCGGTATGCAGTCGAGTTTAGGTTTTGCCTCGATGGTCGATCCCGCTAATGGTCAAAACACGCCAGTGCTGGGGCAGTTTTATATGTTTTTAGCCATATTACTGTTTTTGGCAACCGATGGTCATTTGACGATGCTAAATGTGGTGGTACTGAGTTTTACCACCTTGCCCGTAGGCAGCAGTATGTTAGTGGCGGCAGATTATTATCAATTAGCAGGGTGGTTTGGACATATCTTTAAAGCTGGGGTTGATATGGCGTTGGCTGGCGTGATTGCATTATTAACCGTTAACCTCTCGTTTGGGGTCATGACTCGTGCTGCACCGCAGTTAAATATTTTCTCGTTAGGGTTTTCATTTGCGTTGTTACTTGGTTTAGCGATCAGTTGGTTTATTGTGCTAGGGATCGTGCCACAGTATGAAACGATTTGGCAGACAGGATTAGATCAAATTTGTCGTTTAGCAAGGCTTAATTGTTAAGTCTGATAATCCATTAGCTTCTGATTTAATAGCGATTTATTTCGTTATTTATTTTTCTAACTTCACCATGGACGAACCATTATGTCGGATGCTGACGGTCAAGAACGTACCGAAGACGCCACCGCGCGAAAACGCGAGCAGGCGCGGGAAAAAGGTCAAGTACCGCGCTCAAGAGAATTAGCCTCCGTGGCAGTATTGGTTTCCGGTGCTGTGGGTTTAATGTGGTTTGGTGAAGGATTAAGTATTGCGTTAGGCAAAGTGATGACGCGGATGTTCAGTTTAAGCCGAGAAGAAGTGTTTGATGTACAGTTGCTATTAACGGTAGTGACGAATGCGGTATGGCAAGTGTTTTTACCGTTAGTGCTGGTATTGGTATTTTTATTTACTGCGGCATTAATTGGTGCGGCAGGGTTAGGAGGGATACGTTTTTCTTCTGAAGCGGCAATGCCGAAATTATCTAAAATGAATCCAATCAGTGGCCTTAAACGGATGTTTGGTAGTCAAAGTTGGGTCGAACTGATTAAATCAGTGCTTAAAGTCGGATTAGTGGCGAGTGTGGCGGGGTATTTGATTTATTCGAGCTTGGATGATTTTTTTCAACTCAGTATTGAAACCTTTCCGGCTAATTATTTTCATGCATTGGATATTCTGCTTAATTTTGTTTTATTAATTTGTTGCTCATTATTAGTCGTGGTAGCGATTGATGTGCCTTATCAGATTTGGCATTTTAGCGATCAATTAAAAATGACCAAGCAAGAAATCAAAGATGAATATAAAGATTCTGAAGGTAAGCCTGAAGTAAAAGGTCGTATCCGTATGTTGCAGCGTGAAATGGCACAACGACGAATGATGGCGGATGTACCACAAGCCGATGTGGTGATCACTAACCCTGAGCACTATTCAGTGGCATTACGTTATGATCCTAAACTTGATGCGGCACCGATTGTGATTGCCAAAGGTGGCGACCACTTAGCCCTTAAAATTCGTGAAATCGCCAATAAACACAATATTGATATTGTTCCAGCCGCACCATTAGCCCGTGCAATTTACTATACCACCGACTTAGAGCAGCAAGTGCCTGATGGATTGTTTGTCGCAGTGGCACAAGTGTTAGCTTATGTTTTTCAATTAAAAGCTTATCGACGTGGTAAAGGACAAAAACCAATATTATCTTCGGCAGCAACAGAGATACCACAAGAATTACGTCATTAATAAAAGCGGTATTAAATTGTAAATGCATAATTTTGCTGTCAAAATAATGGCATAATTATGCGGCATGATAATTGCTTTAAGTTAATGTATCTGTGAAGGATTATGGATCAACGTTAGTTTGTAACCCTCGTCTTCATGCCAATAATTTTTGATGACAAAACAATGAAGCTTGCAATTCCTGTTGCTGCGCGTTTACCGTTAGCACGTTTAAAAAATATGCCCGCAATAGGTGCACCGGTGATGGTGTTGGCTACTTTGGCGATGATTATTCTGCCAATACCGCCATTATTATTGGATATGACCTTTACTTTTAATATTGCGCTGTCGTTAGTGGTGCTGTTAGTCACTGTTTACACTCGCCGTCCCCTTGATTTTGCTGCCTTTCCTACTGTATTGCTTATTGCAACCTTATTACGTTTAGCCCTTAACGTGGCCTCAACGCGTGTGGTGTTACTGCATGGTCATGAAGGCCCTGATGCGGCAGGACAGGTGATTGATGCTTTTGGATCGGTGGTGATTGGTGGTAACTATGCGGTCGGTTTGGTGGTGTTTCTTATTCTGATGATCATCAACTTTATGGTTGTAACTAAAGGTGCGGGGCGTATTTCAGAAGTTAGTGCTCGCTTTACCCTTGATGCTTTACCCGGTAAACAAATGGCGATTGATGCAGACTTAAATGCGGGATTAATTGATCAAGAGCAAGCCCGTACTCGCCGTTTTGAAGTCACTAAAGAAGCGGATTTTTATGGTTCAATGGACGGTGCTTCTAAGTTTGTTAAAGGGGATGCGATCGCCGGTATTCTGATCTTATTTATCAATATTATTGGTGGCTTGATCATTGGCATGACGCAACACGGCTTAGGTTTTGTTGAAGCAATTGAAATATATAGCCTGCTTACCATTGGTGATGGACTGGTGGCGCAGATACCCTCGCTATTATTGTCAATTGGTGCCGCAATGCTGGTAACTCGTCAAAATACTGACGAGGATATGGGCCAGCAAATGTATTTCCAGATGTTTAATAATCCGCAGGCATTAATCATTACTGGGGCTATTTTATTTGTCATGGGTATTGTTCCTGGCATGCCTCATGTGCCGTTTTTATTGTTAGCCGCCATTATTGGTGGTGCGGCTTATTGGCGTTATAAGAAAGACAAAATCGCGGCATTAGTTGAAAAAGAACCCCAGTCTCATGATTTAGCGCCGATTCAACCGATGAAAGAGTTGTCATGGGATGATGTTCAGCCTGTCGATACGATTGGGCTTGAAGTCGGCTACCGATTGATTTCGATGGTTGATAAAGACCAAGGTGGTGAATTGTTAGAACGCGTTAAAGGGGTGCGTAAAAAGCTTTCGCAAGATTTTGGTTTCCTCGTACCGCCAGTACATATTCGTGACAATTTGGAGTTACCACCTAACAGTTATCGTATTAGTTTAATGGGCGTGACCTGTGGCGAAGCCAACATTCACCCAAATATGGATCTAGCGATTAACCCCGGCCAAGTGTTTGGTAATATTGAGGGTGAAAAAACCCTTGATCCTGCATTTGGTTTAGAAGCGGTATGGATTCAAGTATCACAGCGTGAACACGCACAAGCATTAGGTTACACCGTGGTTGATTCTGCCACTGTGTTAGCGACCCATTTAAGCCAATTATTAACCAACCATGCCGCGCAATTATTAGGCCATGAAGAAGTACAAAACTTACTTGAAATGTTGGGTCAATCGACGCCGAAATTGGTTGATGGCTTTGTGCCTGATCAACTGCCACTAGGGGCGGTGGTGAAAGTAATGCAGAACTTACTTAACGAAGCAATTCCATTACGGGATATTCGAACCATTGTCCAAACCTTGTCTGAGTACTCCAGTAAGAGTCAAGATCCTGACATTCTAACGGCCGCGGCACGTATTGGTTTAAAACGATTAATCTGTCAAGAAATCAATGGAATAGAAGCAGAATTGCCGGTTATAACCTTAGTGCCTGAATTGGAACAGATATTGCATCAGACGATGCAGTCTGCGGGTGGGGAGTCATCAGGTATTGAACCGGGATTAGCCGAGCGTCTGCAACGATCACTTACAGAAGCGACTCAGCAACAAGAATTAAAAGGTGAACCTGCGGTGTTGTTAACCTCCGGTGTTTTACGTTCTACCTTGGCAAAATTTGTCAAAAATACCATTCCGACCCTGAGGGTACTTTCTTATCAAGAAGTGCCTGATGAAAAGCAAATTCGAATTGTTAATGCGGTTGGTCATTAATGATGTTGAAAGTGAATACTCATTTAAGCGCTTGCTGATAGGGAATTAAGTTTGAAGATTAAACGATTTTTTGCCAAGGATATGAGAACGGCACTTAGCGAAGTAAAAGAAGAACTTGGCCCTGATGCAGTGATTATGTCAAATAAAAAGGTTGCTAGCGGTGTTGAAATTGTTGCCGCTGTTGATACCGATGCGAGTCCAGTAATGGCTAAAACGCATCATGTCGTGCGTGATGAATTAGAGCAGGGATTAGGTCAAGCTAGACGCAAACTTGCTGATGATAAAGTCAATGTCACACCATCGATATCAAAGCAGTTTGCGAGTGTTTTACAAAATTATGCCGCGACCACTGACACCCCTGACAATATGGCGTCAGTTGATTCATTAACCGCATTATTACAGCGCCAATCTAAGCATCAAGACCAGCAGCAACCTCAAGCAAGTCGTGCGAGTGATCTTAACCGAGATCAAACGCGACAACATTATTATCACAGTGATAACCATGAGCAACATCGCCAATCACAGGGTATTAATCATCAACAGCCACCGTCACGATCTAAACCAACACGACGCTATGATGATCACTCCCAAGATCTTAATGTCGGTGATTATAACCGTCCATCATCAAAACACTATGAACGTGAAATTGCCGTTGGTCGCAATGATCATGGGTCAACAGCTCGAAAACCGCGTTTAGATCCGAGCCGTTATGAAGTTAAAGGCGCTCGAAAAGACGATGAATTAGAGACGATGCGCGCTGAGATTATCGCTATTCGACGCTTATTAGAACATCAATTATCAGGGCTTATGTGGCAGGAAGTTGAACGTCAAGAGCCAATGCGAGCGATGATGATCAAGCGGCTTGAAAAAATGGGGTTATCTGATCAATTAGCCGATCAATTAGCGTGTTACATTCCCGAAGATTTACCTACCAATGAAGCATGGCCCGCTTTACTTGATTTATTAGCGGATCAATTACTCACCACCGATGACTGTATTTTAGAAACGGGGGGGGTTGTGGCATTACTGGGGCCGACAGGTGTCGGTAAAACGACCACTGTTGCCAAACTGGCAGCGCGGGCAGCAATGGAGTTTGGTCCTAATCAAATTGCGTTGGTAACCACCGATAATTATCGAATTGGTGCCCATGAACAATTGGCGACTTATGGTCGAATTATGGGGTGTCCGGTAAGAGTGGCTAAAGATGCTCAGGAATTGGCCGATATACTACATCAGTTACGTCATCGTCGGTTAGTGTTGCTTGATACTGCTGGTATGGGTCAACGGGATATTCGCTTATCTGAGCAATTAGATACCTTAATGCAAAACAGTGGCGCTAAAATTCGTAGTTATTTAGTGATGCCAGCGACATCACAACGACGAGTGCTTGAAGAAACCATTGAGCATTTTCGGCGTATTCCGTTATCTGGTTGTGTGTTGACCAAACTTGATGAATCGTTAAGTTTGGGGGAAATAATCTGTGTTGCTATTCAAAATGCGTTACCGATTGCTTATTTAGCTGATGGGCAACGGGTGCCTGAAGACTTGAAAGTGGCCACCGGAAAGTACCTAGTTTCGCGTGCCAATGAGTTGTTAGAACTCGAACTCTCACAGCAATCTCATGTCTGGTCTAGTGATAGTTCAGATAACAATGCGGCCGATTTTTATGACTGAGAACATCATGTACGATCAAGCGAGTGGTTTACGTCGAATGACCCAATTAACGTCGACAAAAGTCATTACTGTTACGGGCGGAAAAGGTGGCGTAGGTAAAACCAGCGTTGCGCTTAATATGGCCATTTCAATGGCTCGTCAAGGCAAGCGCGTTATGGTGCTTGATGCTGATCTTGGATTAGCAAATGTTGATGTGATGCTCGGTTTACGTGCTGGGCGTAATTTGTCGCATGTATTAGCAGGGTTATGTGAGCTTGCCGATATTATTATCGAAGGTCCTTATGGGGTAAAAATTATTCCATCGGCTTCTGGTACGCAAAATATGGCGGAACTAACGCCAGCGCAACATGTAGGGTTGATTCGAGCATTTGGTAGTTTACAACATGAGTTAGATTTTTTGATTGTCGATACCGCCGCGGGTATTTCTGACATGGTGCTGAGTTTTGCGCGTGCAGCTCAAGACATTGTTATTGTTGTCTGTGATGAACCTACTTCGATCACAGATGCGTACGCATTAATGAAAATTTTGAGTCGTGAGTATGATATTCAACGATTTAAGATTGTTGCCAACATGGTTCGTAGTTATCGTGAAGGACGTGATTTATTCATTAAGTTAACCCGAGTTACGGAACGTTTTCTTGATGCTAATCTTGAACTTGCCGCATGCATCCCCCTTGATGATAACGTTCGCCAAGCGGTGAAACGTCAAAAAATGGTGGTTGAGGCATTTCCACATACGCCTGCTGCGTTAGCATTGAATTCATTAGCATCAAAAGCGATGACATGGCCTATTCCTCATCATCCAGGAGGGCATTTAGAGTTTTTTGTGGAACGATTATTAGTGCATAAACCGCGAGCCATGGAGGCATTTAGTCGTGAATAAAACGTTAACTTATAGCTGTTATCAACCCAGCCCGCAGGCATTTATTGAACGTTACTCGACGTTGGTAAAGCGGATTGCACACCATTTAATGGCGCGGTTGCCACCCAATGTGTTGGTCGAAGATCTGATTCAATCAGGGATGATCGGTTTGTTAGAAGCCCAGCGAAATTATGATCCCACCAAAGGGGCCAGTTTTGAAACTTTTGCAGGTATTCGTATTCGTGGAGCAATGCTAGATGATATTCGACGTGGTGATTGGGTGCCACGCTCAGTATATAAAAATAGTCGCCGCATTAGTGATGCGATTTCACAGCTTGAGCATCGCCTTGGGCGTGATCCAAGTGACAATGAAATCGCACAGTTTCTTGAGATGCCATTAGAGCAATATCATCAGGCACTAAATGACGTCAATTGTGGTCGTATTGTCGGTATTGCCGATCTTGCTGGTGGCGAAGAAACGATGGTCAATGACAATAATATTGATCAGAACGTGCCATTTCAAAATGTGGTTGAGGACAGTTTTCGGCATAACTTAGCGGCTGCCATTAAAACCTTGCCTGAACGAGAAGCATTAGTGCTGTCGTTGTATTACGACGAAGAAATGAATTTAAAAGAAATAGGGGCTGTTATTGGCGTGAGTGAATCGCGCATTTGCCAGATTCATAGCCAAGCAATGCAGCGATTACGGGCTAAGTTACAAGCTTGGGCTGCGTGATGTAAAACATAGTAACCGCCATTATTTTATAACTTACAACAACACAGGTTTCGCTGTGGAGGCAATTTTGAATACTAATATGAAAATTCTTATTGTTGATGATTTTTCAACAATGCGTCGTATCGTAAAAAATTTACTGCGTGATTTAGGGTTTAATAATACTGTTGAAGCGGATGATGGTATTACCGCATTGCCGTTATTAAAGCGCGGTGATTTCGATTTTGTGGTGACGGATTGGAATATGCCCGGTATGCAAGGGATTGATTTGTTACGTCATATTCGCGCAGATGAAAAATTAAAACATTTACCAGTATTAATGATTACTGCTGAAGCTAAGCGTGAGCAGATTATTGAAGCGGCTCAAGCTGGCGTTAATGGCTATATTGTAAAACCGTTTAATGCCGCGACATTAAAAGAAAAACTCGCGAAGATTTTTGAACGATTACAGTAGTTATTGTGTTTCGGCATAGGGAAATAGCGTCATGATTTCATTAGAGCAAGCACAGCAATTAGTGGTGTTGCTTGAGCAAGGACAGCAACAACAAGCCAATACGTTAGTGCAAACTTTAGTTGAAGAACATCATGCACCTATGTATGAAGAAGTAGGGAAAATGACTCGCCAGTTGCATGACTCCTTGGTGAGTTTTCGACAGGACTCTCGGTGGAATGACTTAGCTAAAACCGATATTCCTGATGCACGCGATAGTCTATCTTATGTGATTGATAAAACAGAAGCTGCTGCTAACCGCACCATGGACGCGGTTGAGATCACCTTGCCTATTGCCGAGCAATTACAACAAACACTGCTTAGCCTTCATCCGCAATGGCAGCGATTAATGGCCGGACAAATTGCTTTAACTGAGTTTAAACAGCTTTGTCATGATATTAATGCGTTATTGCTCCAAGTTGATCAAGATAGTTCGCTGTTACGTGAGCATTTAACTGATATTTTAATGGCACAAGATTTTCAAGATCTTACCGGACAAGTTATACGTCGAGTGATCACCTTAGTGCACGAAGTTGAGCAGCGAATGCTTGATATTTTACAAGCATTTTGTATTGAACAAGCCCCACTTTTTAGTAGCGAAACATTACCGTCAACGATCACTGCCGAAGGGCCGATTATTAATCCTCAGCAACGTAAAGATGCAGTTTCATCACAGGATGATGTGGATGATTTGCTTTCAAGTCTTGGATTTTAGAGGGAATTTATGAGTTTTGATTTAGATGAAGATATCCTACAAGACTTTTTGATTGAAGCTGGGGAAATCCTTGAATTATTGTCAGAGCAACTGGTTGAACTTGAACGGCGTCCTGACGATGGTGAATTGTTAAACGCAATATTTCGTGGTTTCCATACCGTTAAAGGCGGCGCTGGCTTTTTATCTTTAGGTGAGCTCGTTGATGCTTGTCATGGCGCTGAAAACGTATTTGATCTGTTACGGACCGGTAAGCGTAAAGTCACATCAGAGCTAATGGATGTGATTTTAGAGGCGTTAGATTGCATCAATGTTATGTTTGCTCAAGTACAAGCGCACCAGCCATTAAAACGAGCAGAGCAAACGTTGTTGGATCAATTACATCATTACAGTTTGCCACCCTCAGCTGTTGAATCGACTGTCAATGCCAGCGCTGAAATGACAATGGTTGCTGCAGAACCTTCATCGGTATATTCATCGAGTGCGATTGCTGCTGATTCTATTAATGATATTACTCAAGATGAGTTTGAACGCCTATTAGATGAATTGCATGGTATTGGTAACTCACCGTCTTCATTATCGATACCTCCATCTTCTGTTATTGTAAGTAGCAGTAGCAGTAGCAGTAGCAGTAGCAGTAGTAGTATGAGTGTTGAGAGTAATGACATTACTGATGATGAATTTGAACGTTTATTAGATGAATTACATGGCAGTGGTAATGCCCCTGGTGCTGTAGATTCATTGATAACAACGTCTGCAACGGATTCGACCGCCACTTCTACTGCGACAGCCATGACGCCAGTAACGAATAAAGAAAATCTGGCTGTTGTTAATGATGATCTGATGACCGATGATGAGTTTGAAAACCTGTTAGATGAATTACATGGTCTTGGTCGTGCACCTCAGGTTACTATTACGCCAGCAGTTGAGACGCCATTAAGTCCCCCATCGAATGATCCATTTGCAGCGATAAACCCTCATGTACCGACGCATGTAGCCGTAAGCAAGGTTGCGGTTGAGCCTGTGAATAAGCCTCTATTATTAGCAGAAAAAGAGAAACCCAAGACCAAGCCTCAAGCCGAAACTACCGTACGTGTTGATACTTCAACTCTTGATATCATTATGAATATGGTGGGTGAGTTGGTATTAGTACGTAATCGGTTGGTGAGTTTAGGTTTAAATACTACCGATGAAGAAATGTCAAAAGCGGTATCAACATTGGATGTTGTGACGGCAGATCTTCAAGGTGCGGTAATGAAAACCCGCATGCAACCGATCAAGAAAGTATTTGGTCGTTTTCCTCGCGTAGTGCGTGATTTAGCCCGTAGTCTGAATAAAGAAATTGTGCTTGAAATGGAGGGTGAAGATACCGATCTTGATAAAAACTTAGTCGAAGCGCTTGCCGATCCATTAGTACATTTAGTCCGTAATTCGGTTGACCATGGTATTGAAATGCCTGCTGTACGTGAGCAAGCGGGTAAATCCCCAATAGGTAAAGTGCTGTTATCAGCTTCACAAGAAGGGGATCATATTCGTTTAACCATTGCTGATGATGGTAGTGGTATGGATGCCAATAAATTACGTCAAATCGCGATTGATCGCGGCATGATGGATAGTGATGCCGCTTCACGCTTAAGTGATAATGATGCTTATAATCTGATTTTTGCGCCAGGATTCTCAACCAAAAAAGAGATTTCAGATATTTCAGGGCGCGGCGTTGGTATGGATGTGGTTAAAACCAGTATTAACCAACTCAATGGCTCAATCATTATTGATTCAACCTTAGGCAAAGGAACACGAATTGATATTAAAGTGCCGCTAACGTTAGCGATCTTACCGACATTAATGGTGGGTGTTGCTCACCAACCGTTCGCTTTGCCTTTGGCAAGTGTTAATGAAATATTCCATTTAGATTTAACAAAAACTCACACTGTTGATGGCCAACTGACCATTATTGTGCGCGAAAAAGCGATTCCGCTATTTTACCTGCAAGATTGGTTGTCAAAAAAAGCCCCCGTTAACAAGCCACATAGTAGCTATGGTCACGTGGTGATTGTACAAACAGGGCATCAGCGGGTTGGATTTGTGGTTGATAGTCTGATTGGTCAAGAAGAAGTGGTGATTAAGCCATTAGATAAATTGCTAAAAGGCACCCCCGGTATGGCAGGAGCGACGATCACCAGTGATGGGCATATTGCGCTTATTTTAGATGTGCCAAACTTGTTGAATCATTATGTAAGACGTTAATTACTAGGAATAATAACCCGTTATTCGTGAGTGTTTAGGTCGGCTGTATTGTTTATGTAAAGGAATAACAACAAATGGCAATAAAGGTGTTAGTGGTTGACGATTCAAGTTTCTTTCGTCGTCGAATGAGTGAAATTATTAATGCTGATCCTCGATTAACGGTTGTCGGTAATGCCACAAATGGTAAAGAAGCGTGTGAACTGGTTAAAGTGTTACAACCTGATGTCATTACCATGGATATTGAAATGCCAGTGATGGATGGTATTACCGCCGTTCGTGAAATCATGAAAATTGCCCCAACACCTATTTTGATGTTTTCTTCTTTAACGCAAGCGGGCGCAAAAGCGACCTTAGATGCATTAGATGCTGGCGCTTTAGATTTCTTGCCGAAAAAATTTGAAGACATTGCCCGTAACCGTGATGAAGCGGTCGATTTATTGCAAAAACGGGTAGCTGAACTGGCAGGTAAACGCTTTTATTTACGGCGAAATAATGGTGCATCATCGGCGATAAAACCAGTATCTACCCCCTCTGTTCGTGCTACTGTCGCGATGATGCCGAATGTGGCTACGACAACGAACACACGAATATCAACGGGTGCTACAAGTACGAGCCGCGCTGTTACTGGGGCCGTAATTACGCCTAAAATACCATTACGTTTTAGAGCATCAGGTAAAAAATATCAGTTGGTGGCAATTGGAACTTCAACCGGTGGACCTGTCGCTTTACAACAAATCCTGACTCAATTACCCGCTAATTTTCCTTCTCCGATTCTATTAGTTCAGCATATGCCAATGTCATTTACTCCTGCATTTGCCGTACGATTAAATAATTTGTGTCGTATTGAAGTAAAAGAAGCTCAAGATGGCGATATACTACGTGCGGGTGTGGCTTATTTAGCACCAGGTGGACAACAGATGATGGTTGATGGGCGAGCACCAAATGCACGACTGCGTATTATCGACAGTGGTGAACGGATGAATTATAAACCTTGTGTTGATGTAACGTTTGGCTCTGCGGCTAAAGTGTTTAATGATCGAGTGCTATCTATAGTGCTGACCGGTATGGGCGCTGATGGTCGTGACGGTGCGCGGATGTTAAAAGCCAATGGTTCTACCGTGTGGGCTCAAGATGAAGAGAGCTGTGTTGTATATGGTATGCCACAAGCGGTTGCTAAAGCAGGCATTTCTAGTCATGATCTTCCCCTCGACCGTATTGCGGAATGTATTTTAATTGAATTGGGTTTGTCGTGAGGAGTTAACGGTGGTTGTTTGGAGTATTGCAAACCAAAAGGGTGGAGTAGGGAAAACGACCACTACCATAGCATTAGCAGGATTATTAAGTGAACAAAACCAACGGGTATTAGTGGTTGATACTGATCCCCATGGTTCATTAACAACCTATTTAAATTTTGATGCAGATTACGTGCCTGCTAGCTTATTTGATTTATTTCAATTGCCAGAAATTGATCGTGACGGTGTTAGGAAATTAATACTAAGTACCACATTTAACAATATTGATATTATTCCTGCTCATATGTCATTAGCGACCTTAGATCGTTCGATGGGTAACCGCAGTGGTATGGGATTAGTGTTAAAAAAAGCCTTACACAGTGTTGCGGCTGATTATGACTACGTACTTATTGATTGCCCGCCCATTCTAGGGGTAATGATGGTTAATGCCTTGGCGGCCAGTGATCGTATATTAATTCCAGTACAAACAGAGTTTTTAGCCATGAAAGGCTTAGAACGGATGTTGCGCACATTGCAGATTATGCAGCGTTCAAAACCAACGGAATTTGATGTCACTATTATTCCGACTATGTATGACAAGCGTACGCGCGCATCATTACAGACACTGCAAGATTTAAAAACCCGTTATCCTGATCAAGTATGGACATCAGCGATTCCGATTGATACTAAATTTCGAGATGCCAGTATTAAACATATGCCGCCATCGTTGTATGCTCATAATTGTCGTGGTGTTTTTGCTTACAAGACCTTACTGAGCCATTTAACAAGGTTGGCGCACAATGAATAAAAAGCCGTTAACCAGCGAACAAGCATTGGATGATTATTTTGGTGATTTGTTGTTAGACACTGAGCCTCAACCTATGCCAGTGATTAAGCCTACTGCGTTTTGTGAACCATCATCGTCACAACAATTACAGCAATTATTGGCTCAAGTACCAGTACAACTTGACGTTGACTCTCACACTGTGACGGTTATTGATGCAGAACCAGAACCAGAACCAGAACCAGAACCAGAACCAGAACCAGAACCAGAACC
>SAMEA5043655__coassemble_47_pt1 | contig 31012 bp, 23 predicted proteins | sample SAMEA5043655__metabat2_low_PE_001 | metagenome-assembled genome bin SAMEA5043655 (sample SAMEA5043655) | Gadus morhua
GCTGAGCCACTGATAAATATATGCGGCGGGGTGTTACTGGCTTTGATTTTATCAACCAGTTGTTGGGTGATATTCCAGCGGCTGTCTTCAATAATATGCTTTTGTTGCTCGCTCCAACGTTTATCCATAATCGGCTCGCCAGCGAGATTAATCACCGCATCGAATTGATCAAGATTAGGCAACGATTGCAATGAATCAAGCGCATTAATATGATGACCGAGTAGCTGATAAGCGCGGGCAGGATCACGGCTAATCACGGTTATTTCATCATGATTTAGATGAGGGAGTAGTGCCTTGCCAATGAGTCCGGTTGCGCCTGTCACTAAGATCTTCATATTGGTTATTCCCTCGTGGTGATCGATTTACCATCTTAAATTAACTGAGAGTGGAAGCAAGTCAGTGTTGAGATCAATATTATTAATCAACGTTACCTTCACAGTATAAGTGATGCTGATTGATCTGATTATGGTCTGATTGTGATAATAGTATTTTTACAGGCGCTCACGTAAACTAAGTCGATATATTTACGATTTTTTGGTCGAGTTTAATCATGAAATTATTTTTTGCGTCTGATATTCACGGTAGTTTCGTTGCGGCTCAAAAAGCCATTGCTGCTTTTGAACAAAGTGGTGCTAAGTATCTTATTTTATTAGGTGATATTCTCAATCATGGTCCTCGTAATCCGCTACCTGAAGGGTACGATCCGATTAAAGTAGCTGAATTACTCAATCAATATGCTGCGCGAATCACGGCAGTGCGTGGTAATTGTGACAGTGAAGTCGATCAAATGCTGTTGGATTTCCCAATGATGGCGGATTATAACTTAGTGATGCTAGCCGATGGTCGACGGTTATTTTTAACTCACGGTCATATTTATAATGCCGATAAGCATCCACAGCTGATGACAGGCGATGTAATTGTCTCTGGTCATACTCATATTCCGGTTGCTGAACGGAAAGCGGATTATTTCGTATTTAATCCCGGTTCGGTGGCGATTCCACGTAATGGTTTACCCGCGAGTTATGGTTTGCTTGATGGTCAGAATCTGTCTGTGGTCAGTTTTGATCATGAAGTATTAGCCCAGACGATACTGAACTAAACTTCTGTGACGTGATAAAAAAGCGCATTGTCGGTTATTCGATGATGCGCTTTTTTGTTGCAGGGAGGGTTATCTATCGATATGACCTAAATTACGTTCAGGATCAATCACATCACGAATGCGTTGTTTAAGCTGTTTGGCATCAGGAAATCCACCCTCTTGTTTACGTTCCCAAATTAAGCGGTTATTGCAATGGATTTCAAATCGACCTCCAGTATCAGGATGCAAACTGATGGAAGTAATTTCTTCACTAAAAGTATGGAGTAACTCTTGCGTCATCCATGTTGCTCGTAGCATCCAATTACACTGACGACAGTAATAAATATCAATGGTGGCTTTATTCATGGTTATTCCTGCTGGGGGGTATTGTCGTTATTAAAGATCGAGCAATAATTTAAATCCAATCACAAACGTTAAGGCTTCAAAGCAACGTTTAATTAATTGATTACTGCGTTGATGGGCAAGGTGGGCACCGAGATAACCGCCCAATAATGAGCCGACCAATAATACTGGTAGCCATGGCCAATAAATGGTTGCGCCAGCTTGATAGATAGCCACGGCGCCAATTGCATTCCAAAATAAGCCTACGCTGACGAGCGTTATTGCGACAGCCTGTTTGTAATCACAACCAAACCAGCGTACGAGAAATAAGGTCACAAATAAACCACTGCCCGCCGTCAGAGATCCATTGATAATGCCGATAATAAACAAGCTAATAGCACCAATTATAAAGCCAATACTATTTCGATGCTGCGGTGCTGAGATTTGTCCAAGTTCTTTCGACGTGACCGAGTAAATACCAAGGCTAATGATTAATGCGCCTAATGCGGCTTCGGCAAATTTAACTGGAATTGAAAGAATAAGATTAGCCCCAAGGATAACGCCCAAGGTACCCACAGCAATGACATAAACGGTGATTTTCCATGCCAAGGTACCGTTACGGATATGGTTAATGGTGGCTCCAATGCCTAAAGCAACACTGGCGATTTTATGGGTTGCAAGGGCAATACTAAACGGTAAACCTAGAAAAATAAGCAGTGGGAATTGGATCAGTCCTGCGCCGCCACCAGAGAGTGATGCGAGGGTATTTGAAATTAAAGAGCCTATAAAAAGCCCTAATGTATTGAGCACATCCATGCTATTGGGTCGTCCTTAACCTAAGTAGATATTAGCATAGAGGCTTAAATCAGCCGTTGCCAGCAATAAAAAACGCCCCTATACACTTTATCAATAAAAATTGAAGGCATGTATAGGGGCGTTTTGTCAGTCGCTTAAAGTAGTATTAAAACTTACTTAGCGTTAGCTTGTTCTGCCTGAATCGCAGTTAGTGCAACTGTGTAAACGATATCGTCTACTAGTGCGCCACGAGAAAGGTCGTTAACTGGCTTACGCATGCCCTGAAGCATTGGACCGATAGAGACTAGATCTGCTGAACGTTGTACCGCTTTGTATGTTGTATTACCTGTGTTTAGGTCAGGGAATATAAATACAGTTGCTTTACCTGCTACTGGAGAGTTTGGCGCTTTAGAAGCGGCTACGTTTTCCATAATTGCAGCATCGTACTGTAGAGGACCGTCGATGATTAGATCAGGACGTTTCTCTTGAGCGATCTTCGTTGCTTCACGTACTTTATCAACGTCTGCGCCTTTACCAGAAGTACCAGTAGAGTAAGAGATCATTGCTACGCGTGGCTCGATACCAAATGCTTTTGCAGAATCGGCAGATTGGATAGCGATTTCAGCAAGTTGCTCAGCTGTTGGATCTGGGTTGATCGCACAGTCACCGTAAACCAATACTTGGTCAGGTAGCAGCATGAAGAATACAGATGATACGATAGACGCATTAGGTGCAGTCTTGATGATTTGGAACGGAGGAACGATAGTGTTTGCTGTAGTGTGAACTGCACCAGATACTAGACCATCAACTTCGCCATTCTCAAGCATCATTGTGCCAAGGAATACTGAATCTTGTAGTTTCTCACGCGCAACTACATCAGTCATGCCTTTCGCGCCACGAAGCTCAACTAAACGAGCCACGTAGTTTTCACGTACTTCTTCAGAGTTGATGATCGTTACGCCAGCACCAAGAACCACGCCTTGTTGCTCAGCAACGCGACGGATTTCTTCAGGGTTACCAAGAAGCACACATTCAGCGATACCGCGCTCAGCACAGATAGCCGCAGCTTTAACTGTACGTGGCTCATCACCTTCAGGAAGAACGATACGTTTAGCAGCTTTACGAGCAAGCTCAGTTAACTGGTAACGGAATGCTGGTGGGCTTAGACGACGCTCACGGTTTGAACCTTCAGTTAGAGATTCAATCCAGTTACCGTCGATGTGGCTTGCCATGTACTCGTTAACAAACTCAACACGCTCTTTATCGTCTGCAGGAACTTCTAGTGTGAAGCTCTGTAGGTTAAGAGACGTCTGCCAAGTGTTACCTTGTGCTGTCATAACAGGAAGACCTGTTGCGAATGCGCGCTCACATAGATCCATAACAGGTTTAGGTAGGTCGTAACCACCTGTTAGTAGAAGTGCACCTAGCTCAACGCCGTTCATTGCAGCAAGACATGCAGCAACAATAACGTCAGGACGGTCAGCAGAAGTCACTAGTAGTGAACCTGGACGGAAGTGCTCAACCATATTAGGGATAGAGCGTGCACAGAAAGTGATGCTCTTAATACGACGAGTTTCGATATCACCAGCATTGATAATTTCAGCATTTAGGTGCTGAGCAATATCTGTTGCACGGGTAGCGATTAGCTCTGAGCTCCAAGGTGCACAACCAAGTACACGGATAGGGCTAGAGTTGAACACTTGCATGATTTCAACGTTTGAAGGAACAGTGCCTTCAACATCGTCAAAGATCTCAGAAAGATCTGGGCGAGTACGGCCTTCAGCATCAACAGGTGCGTTAAGTTTATTAACGATAACACCAGAGATTTGCTTGTTCTTAATGCCGCCGAAGTTAGAACATGCTACTTCGATACGCTCTTTAAGCTGTGATGGGTTGTCAGTACCAGGAGAGACAACGAATACGATTTCAGCGTCTAGCGTTTTTGCAATTTCAAAGTTAATTTGATTTGCAAAAGGGTGCTTACGAGTAGCAACTAAACCTTCGATTAGTGTTACGTCAGCATTTGCTGCTGCTTTAAAGCGAGCAACGATGTCTTCTAGAAGAACGTCAGTTTGATCGTTACGAATAAGTTCTTCAGCGCTTGCCATTGAGAATGACTCAGCGATTTGCATATCGCTGTTAGCACGAATGATCGTCGTTGTTAGATCAGGCTGATCGCCACCGTGACGTGGTTGCGCGATAGGCTTGAAGAAAGAAACACGAACGCCTTTGCGTTCCATTGCACGAAGTACACCAAGACTAACACTTGTTAGACCAACACCAGCGCCAACTGGGATAAGCATAATAGTACGGGACACTATAAATTCCTCTGACTATTGAATCGATACAGCACTGTTCAATAACAATTCGACTTTATTATTTAAAGCAGAATAATCATAGAGCAGCACCACAGTAAAATATGACAAAATGCCATGAAAAAACGGCTGACTAAAGGCCAGCCGTTTTAGATAATCGTTAGATTAGATTTCAGCTAGAAGCGCTGTATCTTCTGCGATTACTAATTCTTCGTTAGTTGAAACAACCATTGCAGGAATGCGGCTGTTTGCAGTAGTGATAACACCTTCGCCGCCGAAACGTGCTTTAAGGTTTGCTTCGTTATCTACTTCGATACCGAAGATAGCTAGACGGTTAAGAACCATCTCACGGATTGGTGCAGAGTTTTCACCGATACCACCAGTGAATACGATTGCATCTAGACGGCCTTCCATTGTCGCTGCGTAGCTTGCAACATACTTAGCTAGGCGGTGACAGAATACGTCCATTGCACGTGTAGCTTCTTCTTTAGTACCGTAGTTTTCTTCAACGAAACGACAGTCAGAAGTCACACCAGTAAGACCTAGTAGGCCTGACTCTTTAGTGAACATAGTGTTGATTTCAGCAACGCTCATACCTAGACGGTCGTGTAGGTGGAACATAACTGCTGGGTCAAGGTCACCACAACGTGTGCCCATTACTAGACCTTCAAGAGGAGTAAGACCCATAGAGATATCTACAGATTTACCGCCTTTGATTGCACATACAGATGCGCCGTTACCTAGGTGACAGTTGATGATGTTTAGTTCATCAAGCGGCTTGTCTAGTAGGATCGCTGTTTCACGAGCGATGAAACGGTGAGAAGTACCGTGTGCGCCGTAACGACGGATACCGTTTTCTTTGTATAGACGGTAAGGAATTGCGTATAAAAATGCTTCTTCAGGCATAGTCTGGTGGAAAGCAGTATCAAATACAGCAACGTTTTTCAGACCAGCGAAGTTATGCTTAGCAGCTTCGATACCGATAACGTGTGCAGGGTTGTGTAGCGGTGCAAAATCAGACGCATCTACGATACCTTGAAGAACAACGTCGTCGATCAGTGCTGATGCAGAGAACTGCTCGCCACCATGAACGATACGGTGACCGATTGCGCCTAGAGACTCTTTAAGTTCTGGCTTAGAAGCAAGGATAGTATCAACCATGAATGCTAGAGCTTCTTCGTGAGCAGCGCCGTCACCTAGTTGAGCTTCGTGCTTGCCATCAAGTTTCCACTTGATACGAGCTTCAGGAAGGCCTAGACATTCTGCTAGACCTGAAAGGTGTTCTTCACCAGATACTGGATCAATGATTGCGAACTTAAGAGATGAACTACCGCAGTTTAGAACTAAAACCAGCTTAGACATGAGAGTGACTACCTATGATCTGTCTGAAAGTTGATATTCAAATTGAATAAAAAAGTACCCCTAGAATAGACGAATTATTATTGGTCGTATTACTAGCGGAAAAAATCACGCTCTTTCCTGAGAAATAGAATTGAGTTACCTCTAATTCTGGGTCATCCTTGACAGAGCCTAGCTTGCAGTTAAGGTCATTAACGGCAACAATTACATTTAGGCTTGCCTAGAATAACCGATTGTTACGCAATATAACAAAAAGATTTTAGAAAATTTTAATTTGAATCAAGTTTGTTGTGTATTTTTTTTAAATGTTATAATTTTTTTTGATGAGTGGTGCATTATGGCTCAACATACAATGTGGAAACACTTTCAGAATGGTCAGCATTACATGACAACATGGCCAATGCGCAAAGAGCTGGCGGCTGTTTTTCCTGAACATCGGTATATTAAAGCCACCCAATTTGCGACCAAGGTGATGCCTGCGGTTGCTGCAATCAGCATTCTTACTCAAATGGCGTTTCATAATTATGATGCAATGCCACAAGCAATCGCGATTGCATTACTCGCAATATCGATGCCATTACAAGGCTTATGGTGGTTAGGGAAGCGCAGTCAAACGACATTGCCGCCATCATTGGCAAAATGGTATAGCGAAATTTATCAAAAGATTGTTAGTGAAGGGCATGCGATGCAGCCTAAGAAATCTCAGCCGCGCTATCAAGAATTAGCCGATGTATTAAATCGCGCATTCAAGCAGTTAGATAGGCATTCACTTGATCGTTGGTTTTAAGCGGTGGGGTGTATTGTGGTGGTAATAAAAAAGAGTCGTTAATACGACTCTTTTTTGTTTGGTTCTATAGCGCATTAAATAATGGCTAATGAGCAATTATTCTTCGTCGAAATCAAAATCTGGACGTGGTGCACGTGTTGCAGGCTTTGCCAGAATCTCTAAGTATAATGATGGTAGTTCTAGCTTTTCAGCTTCATCAATACACTTGTTGATTTCTTTTACGTGAATAACTTTTGCTTCTTGCTCGGTATGACCAAACTTGCAATCAAAATCCCAAAAATCAGTACCAGCAGGTAATGTTTTGTTACGCTCACGACGAATGTATTTCTTTACATCGTGTTTAATCGTTTCTACAACACGAGCAGCCGCTTTTTTGGGATGAGTTAAAGCAAATGTTTTTTTCATTGTTTTCCTAATTAATTTGGCTCAAAGAAAAGAGCTCTGTAGCTATTTTACTGTAAATTGTCGTGGGTAGCGATGGGGTAAGGCTGAAATTCGTGCGATAAAAAAATATTCAGTTAACGAGATCTTTTTTGCAACTAATTCTAACTGCTGCGGTCTTATTAATATCTGGAGTGTAAAATGGCGTTAAAACGTAATGAAAATGCTATGCTACAGCCGTATTATAGTACGTATTGTATCGATAGTTGATGACTATTCAGGCAATAAACAGGTTGTTGGGGTATACTTACTCAGCAACTGGAGATATAGCTGTTATCTCTCTTAGAACCCCAACTGCTTGGCCGCCGATGGGGTTCTTCTCTATCTAGCGTTTGGTATTTTGTTGATCCATGCGGCTTAGTAACATTTCAAATCTGTATTTCTCTTTCCCATGGCAGTCATTGCCGCCATCATTTTATCTTTTTGTACATACCGTTGTGGTAGTGGTTGCATCTTGACGGTGAAGTCTGGTGCGTCAGCGTGTAGCGATACTTTATCTGAAATTGGGGTGACCATCATCACTTTTAGCTTGGGATTACGAGCTTGAATCCGTGAGGCTGTTCCTAGTCCTTCAGCAGTATGGAAACGTCCAGCAACGTGAATGATTTGTTGTTGAGGATGTTGCTTTAGATAATCCACCATAGTTTCTGCCATGGTGTCATCCCACGTCGTTTGAGCCGCAAATTGACGTTTCGTTTGAGCTTCATTGCCATGATGCATCGAATCAATAAAGGTTTGTTGATAAGCATCGGGGGCCAGTGTTAATGATCGCGCAACCCATAAACGTTCATTTTTGGGTAATTTATCTAAATATTCTGCGCCTTGACGTCCGATACAACGCACAATGGATTTTGGCGCATTCGCAGCCATCACATCGATATTATTTTGCTTGGCAAACTCAACTAATGGACGGTAATCGCTGTCGTAGTTTGGCCATGCATTAGCCTCTTTGACTAAGGTTTTTTCTCCGATTTTTCCTGCGAGGTAAGCATCTATGATTGCTTGTTTATCGCGTGTAAATTGTTCCATTGATAAGGTGATATTTGGGTTTTGTTGGTACAGCGCAGCCAGTAATTGGGCTTGCAAAAGATGGGCTGCAGGGTGGCTATGCCATTCACCGACGAGAATAATATCGGCTTGTTTTAAAGCGTGAGCGAGTTGAGTAACAGAAAGTGGTTCACCTTGAGGGCTCGCGATAGTGTAATCATATAGGGTTGTTGTGCGAGTGGTTGCTGCGGTGCTGGTGGTTGGTGAGGTGTTATTTACTGATGGAGGAGAGGCGCAACCGACTAATAAGCTTGCAATACCTAAACAAATTAATGACTTCATTGTTGTTATACCGAAAAGAATAAACGGTAAATAATAGATAGGTTGAGATTGATTATCAATACCAAATGACAATCAATCTCACTTCTTGGCGGTTATTGACGACGATAAACACGAATAGCAAAATCAGCTTCACAAGCAAAATTTTGGGCTTGTGCGAGTTGTTGCCAAACTTGATCTGAGGTTTTCCATGCAAAAGGCGTCATTTGCATTAATGCTGTTGCTTCTTCACCACTGAGTGTCATGTCGTAGTGCAGTTGTTGATCCACCACCAATTCAAACCCTTCAATGTTTTCTACTGGCACATCATGTAAGTTAACACCGTCATAAATCAATTCTTTTAACTGATATAAATGGCGTGGTGCTGGCGTTACTGCCACAAGAATGCCGCCAGATTTAATCGCGCGGTGCAATTCTTCGCCTTTACAGGGAGCATAAATACGGACTACGCCATCAAAAAAGTGATCAGCAAACGGTAAGCGGTGACTAGAGGCAACACAGAAATTACAATCATGGTAGCGTTTGGCTGCATATTTAACCGCAACTTTTGAAATGTCTAAGCCGTGGACGGTAATGTCTGGAAATTGTTGATGTAGTTGCACAAACTCGGAGGTGTAATACCCTTCACCACAACCAATATCAAGCAGCTCAGTGGCATCTTGCGGTAAGTGCTGACGTAACTGTGCCATAACTGCGTCACGCAGTGGTTGGTAATGGTCAGTATTAAGAAATAACCGTCGGGCTTGCATCATTTCTTTGTTATCGCCAGGGTTTTTCGAGCTTTTATGATGTACGGGCATCAGGTTTACATAGCCTTCTTTGGCCTGATCAAACTGATGATTATTGCTACAGCGGTATGAGGTTGATGATGCGCTGTTAGCGTCCATAGTAAGTGGCAGGTGACATAAAGGGCATTGATAAGACATGTATATAGACCAAAGCTGAAAAACAGCCGTAGAGTGTAATGGTTATTAGCGGTTGTCGCTAACAGATTTTGATAGTACAAAAACGAAGCCCTCATCACTGAAGGCTTGTTGTGTCATAGATGGTTAATTCGTGGTACGTACTTTATATTCAGCTTTATCGAGCCCGTGTTTTTTCATTCTTAAATAGAGCTTTTTACGCGGTATTTGTAAGTATGATGACACTTCATTGATGCGACCAGAAAATAAATATAACGCATCTTCAATCACTTGTTTTTCATAACCATCAACCAGATCATCAAGTGGGCTACTCATTTGATCTAAAGGCTTAGATCGTTCTTGGCCTGCAAGTTTGACGATACCAATCGCATACAATTCAGCGACGTTTTTCAGTTCTAAGACATTTCCTGGCCATTCATAACGGTTCAAAATAGCAAGGTAGGCTTTATCAATCGCTGGGATTGTTTTATTGAGTTTTTTACAACTTTGCTTAATGTAGTGCTTAAATATCAATGTGATATCACTACTACGTTGGCGCAAAGTAGGTAAATTAAACCGTACCTGACTTAAAAAGTAGAACAGCTCAGGTAAAAATTGCTCTGTTTCGACAGATTCTGTTGGGTCGCCATCAAATAATGCGATCACACGGACTTCTTTTTTACCTTGGCGTTCTTGCTCAAGCAGAAAACGACAGAGCCATTGTTGGGTTTCAATCGGCATATGGTGTGGGTTACATAAACACAAACAGCCACTGCGCGCTGAAATCATACTGCGCTGTAAATCGGGGGTGCGGGTAATATTAGCAGCATTGACTTCAACAAAAGGGCCATTACTTAATTGACTATTTTGATGAAGTAATTTTGCAACAGTATGTCGACCCGTACCATTTTCACCTTCAATTAACACATCTTTGGTGGTGAGCGCGATGGTTTTTAACTGCTCGCGAATTTTAATGATTAATGGGCTTTCTCCCAATAATACTTCTGCAGTCGTGGTGTGTAATGTGTTGCGTTGTTCAATGATTTGGCGACGTTGAGGTAAATATTTCTCAAGTAGCGTAATCAGTTCTTTTGGCTGTAACGGCTTTTGTAAAAAGTCGACCGCGCCTTTTTTAAGCGCCCCGACGGCCATTGGAATATCACCATGACCTGTAATAATAATAACCGGTAGTTCATGATCAAATTGTTGAATTTTGGCTAATAATTCCATGCCATCTAAGCCCGGCATGTACATATCAGAGACAATTACCCCCGGCCAATTGCGTTTTAGCATTTCTAATACTAAGGTTGGATCTGTTACAGTTTTCGCTTTAAATCCAGCTATTTCAAGTAGCTCTTGATAGGCTTCGACAACATCATGATCGTCATCGACAATCAGTACTTCAATATCATCACTCATCATATTTATTTAACTCCAGTACGACCATTGCTCCACCTGATAAACTAGAAGCAAGGAAGATATCGCCTTTTAGTCGCGTCATAATTGAACCACAAATACTTAACCCAAGGCCTAACCCAACATCTTTAGTGGTGGTAAAGGGAATGAATAACTTTTCAATAATAGTGGCATCAAAGCCATCACCACTGTCATAGACCGCCAAGCGAATTTTATTCGATGGGCCGCTTAGTTGTATAATGTCTATTTTTCGTTGTTCGCAATGCGCTACCGCATCACAACTATTGACTAATAAGTTTACCAAAATTTGTTCTAGCTGAACTTGATCGGCAAGGGCGTAAAGTGGTTGTTCAATAGTATTCACTATTGTTATTTTTTGTACTTTGGCGCGACTTTCTACCAATATCAATGCTTGTTTGATTGAATCTTGAATATCAACCTGACTTAATGGCTTGGTTGCTGATTGTTTTTTGGCAAAGTTTCTAAAACTTATAATCAGTTTACTCATTCGAGTAACAAGATCGTCTATTTTTGTCAGATTTTTGGGTAGATTTTCGTATTTTTTGTGATCAAGTGCAAGTTTGGCACTGAAGATTCGCGTCGAAATCGCGGATAAAGGCTGATTAAGTTCATGTGCAAGCGATGTCATTGTTTGACCGACAACCGCCATTTTGGCCGCTTGAATTAATTCATCTTGGGTTTCGATCAAATCACCCTCAATTCGTTTACGATCTTCTATTTCATCTCGTAGTTGTTGATTTCGAATCGTTAATGATTGGGTTTTTTCAGCAACGGTACTTTCTAACCAGCGTGCAGTGTTTTCTTGCTCAGTAATATCCGTCATCGTAATGATCACTTTGTCATCATTACCTTGGGTAAATGTACGAAAATCTAAGCGTAAATATAAGCTATGATTGTGCTTAGTGACTAATTTTATTGTCATGTTATAGGCGCCATTGGCCATTAGCGGCCCATTAGCGGTAAACAAGAGTTGTAGTTTAGTCAGGGTTGACGTATTGAAAAGATCCCAGACTTGGTGTTTTTTGGTTACATTGCAGAAGTTTAATTGTTTTAGTGCCTGAGGATTAACAGATTCTACAGCCCCGTTGAGATCACAGGTAATAATGCTCGCTTGGGTATTATTGATCAGGTTTAGCGCATTTGAATTTTGAATTTCTTGCATTTGTTGACAAAAATAGCGCAAATTGTCACCTAAGATACCAATCTCATCAACACCTGTTGTTTGTATATTAGTATTAAGATCGCCACTGGCAATGGCTTTTAAGTCTTTACCAAGGAGGTTTAAGCGTTTAACAACACCACGACCGACTACATAAATAGATAAAATAATACTGAGGATAATGGTAATAAAGACCACGCCAAATAAAACTAAATTACTAACCCAAATAGAGTGTCGCGTTTCACCATTGAGTTTTTCAAGCGCATTATCTGCATGATTAACTAACGTTTGAATTATATTTTCTTGTTGTGTTAGTTTATTCCGAATATTACGTTGTGCCTGAGTGATTTTTATATTATTTAAATTACTGTTAACTAATAATTTTTGAAGATTACTATTAGGAATAACTAATTGTGTAAATTCTTGTTGTAATTGACGGTAAGCAATTGTCGAGGGATAGTTATTTAATTGCTTACTGATTTTATTGAGTTGAATTACTTTCTGAGCAATAGCATCAAACGCAGAATTAATATCATTGTGTTGATGATGTAGAATGATATCTGCAATAAGTTGATATAATTCGTTTTCATTGACAGTAATTGTCTGAATAATAGAAAGCTCAGTCATGACACTTTTGATATTACTATCGTGTTTAAGGGGAGATTGCTGAGGATTATTTAGTAACCGCATCATTTGCCATTCAATCTCTAGCCGTAATGGCTGTAACTCATCAATTAAATCTTGATGGAGCCACTTAATCGTATTTTCTGTTTGTTTTAATGCTAATTTCTGGGTGTTTCTGTGTTGTAATAAATCGATATAGTTATCAATATTTGTGACTAATCGCTGTTGCCCTGCTTTTATTTTGGGGTAGTAATATAAACTGGAGATATTATCAATTGATTGATGAATATCTGTCAAAATAGCACTAATATTTTTCTTAATCGCTTTATGCTTGAGTGGATTAGTATTTATATCTAATGCTGTTAGTGCCGCTTGTAATTCTGCGGTACTACGTTCTAAGCGATAGCTGGCACGTAAGGTCGGCATATTGTCATTGGCAATCGTTCCTATTTGCTGACTCAGTTTTTGCCATGTTAATGCTGCAATAACACTGACACTGATCGTTAAAAAGGCCATTAATATAATGGCTGACGTCAGACGATTACCGATGGTATTATTTTTTACGCAGCGAATCATTGTTATTTTTTATTCCATTTATAATGGCATTTGCTAATAAAAAAGAAACCGTATTAGGTCACTCATTAATCGCGAAGAAGTTAAATGATTATACGTCAGTGATAGAAATGATCACTAACGGTTTTTATAACAAAAATAATACCGTGATTAATATGATACCAAGTTGTGATAGATAGGTGGTAATAGCGTTAAGTGTTAGGTTTTTATAGCGTGAGAATAGCTGTAAAGAAATAAAACCGAACTGCTTGGTTCGGTTTTATGACATAGGTGATTACTATTATGCAGTAATAATCTGTTGGATTTCACTGCATGATAAATGATAGTGACGTGGACATGCGCGCCAAATTGTTAGCATGCGTAGATACTTATCAAGCATCGGTACGTGGCTATTAAACTGATGTTCATTTTTAGGAAACTGTGGGTATAAACCTTCATCCTTAGTAAGGAAGCGCACATAATTTACTAATTTAGCTTCGGTTATCGCATCAAAGCCTAAGAATTGTAAGCGACGTTGGTCAATATCTTTCGCACCATCACAACGGCAATCTTCTAAATTGAATGATTCTTGTAGAGCGTGATACATTTCCATTATTTCAATGATTTGCTTACATTCATCTTCTGAGACTTCGCCAAAATCCTTATCAAGTTCACGCATTTGTAAGCAATAACCGCGTTCGATAATCATTTGTAGACGCTGATACTTTTCAGCATTCTCAGGCGTTAGTTTCGCCATGATGTAGTATTGATTCGATAGAATTAGACGTTGAGCGTTAGTCATGTCCATAGCAATAAGCCTCAAATTTTTTATAGATTACGCCTACTCAGTTTTTATTGTGTCGCTGTAGTGAGCGCAAGGAATATTTATTATGAGCGTGAGATTAGCAGGTTACGTTTAAAATAAAATGATCTGACACCACGAATAGGATTATTTTTTGTTAATGAATGTTATTCATTTGATATGAAAGTAAAATTTTTATCTGTTTGATTTCAATTGAAAACCACTTTTTTTGTGGGTTTATTTGCTATAAAAAAATCAGGGTAATGTAAATCAAGGCCAAGAAAATCTTACGATAATCAATGATGTTATAGATAGGTAGGTAGATAGAAAGGTCGATAGGTATTGAACAATATCGGCAGTAAATACAGCCTGCCGATATTGTGGTTACGCATCGAGAGGGATTAACTTAGGCCAATGATATTGCCATCTGCATCGAGATCGAGATTCATAAAAGCGGGTTTTTCAGGTAAGCCCGGCATCGTCATAACATTACCACATAAGGCATAAATGAAGCCGGCACCCGCGCATAACTTTAGTTCTCTTACAGGGACAGTGAAACCCGTTGGAGCACCTTTAATATGCGGTTCAGTCGTAATTGATAATGGTGTTTTTGCCATACAGATAGCTAAATCATTAAAGCCTTGTGCTTTTAACTGGGCTAATTGTTGTATTGCTAATGGTGACAGTTCAATATTTTTAGCGCCATAACCCACTTCTGCAACGGCCATTAATTTTTCTTCAATGGTTTGATCTAATGTATAAAGTGGTTTGAAGTTTGCGGGGGTTTTACAGGCGTTAACTACCGCATGGGCAAGATCAATTGCCCCGTCGCCACCTTTGGCAAAGGCTTCACTTAATGCGACATCAACATGAACATTGAAGGTGGAATCTAAAATTAATTGTTTTAGTTGCTCAAGTTCTTGAACGGTATCTTGTGGGAAACGGTTAATCGCAACCACAACCGGCACACCATATTTGGCTGCGTTATTGATATGCCACCGTAGATTTTCAAACCCTGCAATGAGTGCATCAGCATCGGGGTCAAAAATAGTATCAGGAAGCGGTTGTCCTGGGCGTAAGTCATAAAGGCCAGAGTTAGCCTTTAAGCCACGTAGAGTAGCGACAACCACTGCACAGTCTGGTCCTCGCTGTGCTTGTTGAGCTTTTATATTACAGGCTTTTTCAAACCCCATATCTGAACCAAAACCGCCTTCAGTTACCGTAAAGTCACTTAATTTAAGCGCAATTTTATCGGCAATGATTGAGGAATTACCGTGAGCAATATTAGCAAACGGCCCGGCATGAATAAGCGTAGGAACACCTTCTAAGGTTTGCATCAGTGTCGGTTCAATCGCTTCACACATGGTGACCGCCATCGCGCCTGCAACTTGCAGATCTTCAGTGGTAACCGGTTCACCATCAAGGTTATAAGCAACCACTATTTTGCCGATCCGTTGGCGCATATCTGCCAAATCTGTGGCAAGGGCTAAAATTGCCATTAACTCAGAAGCGGCAGAGATATCAAATCCATCTTGACGCTCAAGGCCATTAATGGTTTTTCCTGGCTCATTTTGGCCAACTGTGATCATACGTAGTGCGCGATCATTATGGTCCATTACTCGCTTCCAGCTAATATTGTTAATATCAATCCGTAGTGCGGGTAAGTCAGTATGCGCAGTGAAAGCCTCATAACCTAAGCGAGATTCATGGTATAGACGTGCATCTAACGCTGCTGCAGCGAGATTGTGGGCTGCCGTGACAGCATGAATATCACCAGTTAAGTGTAAGTTGAGTTTTTCCATTGGAGCGACTTGGCTATAGCCGCCACCGGCAGCACCGCCTTTAACACCGAACACTGGCCCCATTGATGGTTGGCGGATACAAGCAAATACTGAACGACCAATTTTAGCTAAGCCTTGTGCTAAGCCAATGGTGGTCACTGTTTTACCTTCACCTAAAGGGGTGGGAGTAATGGCAGTTACCAGTATTAGCTTACCTTCGGGGTTGTTGGTTAATCGTTTTAAGATAGCAGGTTTAACTTTTGCTTTTAAGCTGCCTTGAGGCGTCAGATCTTGTGCTTCAATGCCGGCTTTTAAAGCAATACGATCAATAGGAGTGAGTAGCGTTGCACGGCAAATTTCGATGTCGCTTTTCATGAGAGCTTATTTCCTCATAGGCAGAGAGAGTAATACGAATGCTGGTATTGAACGTTGTATAACGGGAAAAAGAGATTTTTATCACCAACGCAAACGTTTGCTTTTGGTTTATACCATAATTTTATCATGGATAAATATCATTTTATGGTTTTTTGGATTTTTTATAGAGGCTATTACTGCTTTATAATAAAGAAGCAGAGAGGAGAGTTTTAAGGTTAATTAATTATGGAATGTATTATTTCATTATTAACTGTTGGTTGTTTTTTGCTCTGCCTTTACAGTATGTAACACATAAAAAATGACCCTGATCAATTAGGGTGCAAATTTAGTAAAGGAAGTTATTATGCAAGAGCCTGTAACTAAGTGGCAATATACCGTACCTATCTCACTGTTAATTATGGTGTTATTAATTTCTTTTCTTGTCACAATTTTACCGTTGTCACGATAAAAATTTTTTATAGTCTGTATATAAATAGAAAAGAGCGACTTATCTATCCTTTAGGGGTAAAGATAAGCCGCTCTTTTTTTATCTGCCGTTATTACATTGCGCGGTTAAATAAGACTGAAGATTAATACATAACCTTTTTGCCATAACTGGCAAGAATATCTTTAATTTTTTCCATGGTTTCTTTTTTCGGTGGTTGAACGCCAGTGAGTGGGTATTCAAAGCCAAGCGCTTCCCACTTGTGCTCACCAAGCTGATGGTAGGGTAGCAGCTCAACCTTTTCGATATTGTCCATATCTTTAATGAATTCCCCCAGTAAGTGTACTGAACGCTCATCATCAGTATAGCCAGGGACAACCACGTAACGGATCCATGTTTTTTGACCACGTTGGTGTAGATAGCGTGCAAAATCAAGTACACGTTTATTTGCAACGCCAACTAAATCTTGGTGGATAGTGTCATCCATTTGTTTAAGATCTAGCATTACAAGATCCGTTGCGTCCAATACTTCATCAACCACATCGGTATGTTTACGAATGTAGCCATTGGTATCAAGGCAAGTATGGATACCGTCAGCTTGTGCTGCCCGAAAAAAGTCGCGGACAAATTCTGGCTGTAACATTGCTTCACCACCTGAAGCGGTAACACCGCCACCAGAAGCATTCATGAAGTGACGGTATGATCTCGCTTCATGCATCAATTCTTCAATAGTCGCTTCACGACCGTCATGGGTATCCCATGTATCACGGTTGTGACAGTATTTGCAGCGCATTAAGCAACCTTGCAGGAATACAATAAACCGAATTCCTGGCCCATCGACGGTTCCGCAAGATTCGAAAGAGTGAATACGACCTGTTACTGACATTGTGCTATTTCTCCGCATACTGCGTTTTATTTATATGTTATTTTATTACAAAACGGTGTCTGAATATAGCGAAAACTCAGGATTGTTAATTAACTTAACCATCAAGTTGTGGTTGATATTTATACGGGTTGTATTTTATTAGTTATATCTTTGTACTATGAATTATTAAGCAATTGTCGACTGCGTTGTTGCCATTGCGCATGCCAAATGGGGATCTGACTGAAAGGTAGTGGTGGCGAAATAAAATACCCTTGTGCTAATTCACAGCCCATTGCTTGGAGTTTTAACCATAAGGTAATATCTTCAACACCTTCAGCTATGGTGGTTAAATTAAGACGTTGAGCTAACGACAAGCAGGTTTCAATGATCACTTTTGAGGTGTAATTCGTCGGCATTGCTTGCACAAAACCAATGTCTAATTTTAATGATTTAAATGGTAAAATATCAAGTTGCTTAAGCGATGAATAACCGGTACCAAAGTCATCAATTGAGAGATTAAAGCCATGCATACCTAATCGTGCTGCAGCTTCTAGTGCTTGTCCTGCCGACTCAAAAATATCATATTCAGTTAATTCAAAATACAGCCAATGGTGCAGCTGTGGATATTGATGGTGCAACGCGAATACGTTATTAATGAAACTGCGTTCAACCAAGGTGTTGGCTGATATATTGACGGCAACTTTACGCCCTCCCAAAATAGTTTGATGATTAACAATATGATTAATAATCAGTAATGCGAGATGGCTATCTTTACCCAGATTGGCTAGTTGCTTAATGAATTTTATCGCAGGAACAATGCCATGATCGGGATGAATAAAGCGGATTAAGGCCTCACTCGCGACCCACTCACCCGTTTTTAAACTGACAATGGGTTGATAATAAGGGGTTAAATAACCCGCATCAAAAGCCTCAATAATATCTTGTTCGTTAATATCCTGCTGTAATTGGATCATGGTGCTAATTGGCTGGATATTATTTGCGATTGCTAGTAAGTGTTTTAACTGTTCAAGATGCATTGGTTTAACTAAAGTCCCTAATAGATTAAGACCATAGTTTTCACACATTTTATTGACGCTATTGAGTACTTCAGCGTCTAGCGCACTGGTGATAATAATCGCACCTGTGAACTGTTGTTCAGCAAGATGACCGAGAAAACTAATGCCATCCATTTGTGGCATATTGAGATCACAGAACAGCAGTTGTGGTTGATAAGTTGCCATTAGCACTAATGCATCAACGCCATTGGCAGCGCAGTGTATTTGATCTTGCGTTGGATCGATAAGATGAGTTAATTGGGTTGCAAGCACTTGACGTTGAAAGTCATGATCCTCAATCAATAATATGTTCATATGTCGATCCTATTAACGGTTAATTTGCAATGATAATTGTGCGATTAATTGTTCAATGTCTAAGTAATAACGTTGTAAATCGACATTATTTATTTGCGCTTGCTGAGCGCATAATTCAAGATCATGAGTTGTCTGTGCTAATTGATGAAAAGCCATCATCCGTGCAGCTCCTTTCATTCGATGACTGATCATAAATATACTATCATTATTTTGTTGTGCCATTGCAGTGCTAAGTTGGGTCAAATCATCAACACAAGAAGATAAGTATTGTTGAAGTAGCATCTGGCAGATTTTGTTATCACCAAAAATGGGCAGTAATTCATTAATATCAATCATAGCAACCGTCGTTGTTTCTGTATTTGATGTCGCGACGTGTTTGGTTGCTAATGGTGGCAAATTGTTGCAATTATTAATTGTAGTGGCGGGTTTTATCCATTGAGTTAATACTGCTTTTAGCCGCTGTTGTTTTAATGGCTTAATTAAATAATCACTAAAGCCCATCGCTTTAAAACGATCGGTGTTCGTCAGCGCATTGGCTGTAATCGCAATAATCGGTAATGCGGTGACGGTTGTTTGCTGTTCTTGCTCACGAATTATTTTTGTGAGCTCATAGCCATCCATTTCTGGCATATGGCAATCTGTTAATAATATATTGTAATGATTGTTGGCTAATGCCATTAATGCTTGTTTGCCATTATCAACAATATCAACCGCATAATTAAGCTGTTCTAATTGCTGTTTGAGTATTTGTTGATTTATCGGATGATCTTCCGCAACGAGTATATATCGATGGTTCGCAATCGCTTGTTCACGCGTCAGGGGCGACGGTAAGGTTTGCTGGTATTGGTAGTCATTATTATAAGGTTGGAATGGTTGGGTTAATGCACGATAAAGTTGGTGAGGTAATAATGGACTCAGAGAGATATTTCGCGCATTAATACTGGATGTCAGCACGATATCCGGTGAAGTGATATTAATCCAATTAACCGACGGTAAATTAATTGCAATCCAATTAATATCAATATTATGTTCGGTTGCCCATGATTGAGGTACAAAAAGTGTATCAATACATTGGATTGATACCATTGCGGCAAGCTGTTCTTTGGTGGTCAGATTCAAGACAGTAATGGGGCATTGCCAAGCAGTTAAGTAATTGACCAAAATAGGATCGACCACTGTCGATAATAATCCACAGTGTTTGTTTAAGAATTTAATTTCAGCGGGCTGACAAATATTTAATGCTAGCGTAATGGTAAAAATTGTTCCCTTGTTAGGCTGACTTGATACCGTGATTGTTCCCCCCATCAGCTGAATTAATTGGTGGCAAATTGAGAGCCCTAACCCTGTACCGTCATAACGACGAGCACTGTCTTTGTCTATTTGCTCAAACGGCTGGAATAATTTATTGATATCTTCAGGGGAGATGCCAATACCCGAATCGATGACGTTAAAGGTCATTATTTGTTGGTTATCTTGTTGCGACACTAAATTAATTTCCAGAGAAACTGTTCCCTCGGTGGTGAATTTAATCGCATTATTGAGTAAGTTATTAAGCACTTGTTTAAGACGCATGCTATCAAAGCGTAAACTTTGGGCAATATTAGGATCAAGCCATAGTTTAAAATCTAATCCTTTTTGCGCAGCATGAAGAGCATGGGGCTGGACTAAAATAGTGGTAATTTTGCTTAGTGTTTTTTCACGTAGATCAAGCGTAAGTTTTTTAGATTCAAGCTTTGAGAAATCCAGAACATCATTCACAATATTTAATAAATTTTCGCTTGATAGGGTGAGGTTTTGGTGCAGTTGATGTAGCTCTGGTTGTTGCGCATACGGTTTCATTAAATCTAATAAACAAATAATGCCGCTGATTGGGGTGCGGATCTCGTGACTCATCATGGCTAAAAAGCGTGATTTTGCGGTGGTTGCCGCTTGGGATTTTTGTTTAGCTGCAGTTAATGCCAGTTGCTGGTGTTTTAATTGAGTGATATCAATCAGAATACTGTTCCATTGCCAGCCTGTTGTTGCGGGTGTTATTTGACAGCGCAACTCAATCCAACGTGGGCTTGTATCGTCTTGGATATTAATTTGCAGCTCTGTACGCCAATAACCTTGTTTTACAGCGTTACGCATTGCAATAAGCAGGTCTTGATAATCATTACGTTGTGCCATGCGTTGTTGCAATAGCTGCGGAAAAAAATAAAATTTACTTGCCGAAATTCCTGTAAAATCTGCAATTTTTTCACTCATAAAAAGAATATCGATATCCATTGGATCATCACTTTTTTGGTGATGTTGAATCAATACGCCATCAAAATTATTGGTTAAATAGGTTAATTTATCTTCAACGGCTTTACGGCGTTTAATCTCATGAGTTAAACGGCGATTCCATAGGGTAATTGCCCCGATAACCCCACAAATGATCAAACTAAATGTGATAACTAATATAATTAATCGGTGATAGTTACCATCGGCCTTAAGGGTGACGGTATGCCATTTTCTTTGAATCTCAGTTAGGGTACCTGGAGGTAAAGAGTCCATGGCTTTATTAAACACATCTCGTAGTAGTAAATTGTCTTTTTCTACCGCAAATGCAATTTTTCGATCATAATCATCGAGACGACTGGAGACAATTTTTAATTGCCCCAAAAAATCATTTTGAAGTAATGCGTGAGCCGCTGAAAGTGAAATAACACCGTAATTAATTTTACCTGTCGTTATAGCATCAAGAATGGCAACTTTCGTTTCAAACTGGCGGATCTTTGCTGTTGGGTAATGTTCTTTGACCAGTTTTTTGCCAAATCCAGAATGTAGAACGCCGATGACATCATCTGAATTAATAGATGTTAATTTTTTATGGTTAATACGATCAAGCATGACCCATTTTTCATTACCATAAGGCGTGGTAAATGCGAGCTCTTTATGGCGAGTATTTGTCATGGCGACTGCGGCAAGCATATCAATGTCGTGATGAGCTAATTTTTGTTTACCATCTTGATAATTCATGATGGGTACAATAGTCGTAGTGATATGAAGTTGTGTTTCTATATGCCCTAGTGTGTCTTTGAGTTGACGTAGCAGCATATCGTTATTGTTTAATGTGGTTGAACGTGGAAATTGATAACCAACCCTAATATTTTTATGCAGCTGTAAGTAACGTGTCTCGTCTGTTGTTAAATGAAGAGCATGTGGATCACTTAACATTTCTTTTTGTGCGGTTGTTAACCAAGTATTGTATATGTTGGTTAAGGTATTATCTGTCAGTTGGTTATAGGCTTGATTAATATTATCGATAAGTACTCTATTATTTTTCGTCGCAGTGATATATAAGCGTTCAAAAGGTAATTCTGTTAATGGTGAAAAATATAATGACGGTGGTAGGTTACCCAAAGTATGTAAGTTTTGTAGTATAAGTCCATTGCCGATATAGACATCCGCTAACCCTGTTTCGACGGCATTCAGTGCAACAGTACTTGATGGCAGAGAAAGTATTTTACCTTTAATGCGCAGGTCAGTTATTTTTTGTTCGATAGCGAAACCATTTTCGACACTGACCGTGACATTATTTAGATCAGCTATTTTTGTATGTTGTGGTGAGCGGCTAAGCATAGCGAATGAAGTACTTAAAATAGGATCGCTAAAGAGCATATATTTTTGACGATCAAATGTTGCCGCAATACCAATTAATAGATCGACGTCATTACGCTTAAATGCCGCTACCATTTCATCAAAACTGTCGTAATAGATATTTTTGATTTGATAACCAGCTTTATCTGCAATGGCATCCATTAATGAGGGTAATAAGCCGATAATGTTATTGTTATTTTTAAAGGCTAATGGCGCCCAATTAAACGAAGTATAACCCACGGTTAAAATGGGTTTCGCGGTTGTTTCATCTGCTGGTGTCGCGTGTACGGCGAGGCTGAAAATTAACGTTAGCAACAGTATGAAATTTCGCATAAAAAGTACCTAGAAGAGTAAATTAAAGGATTAATATAGAGGCCGTTGCAGGCTACGGTATTGTGTTTTTAATTTTAAATACCATTCTGGTTTGAAGTCTTGCGACTCAAAGGTCCATCTTGCTTCTTTAATCCACAGCTGATGTTGTGGATCATTGTCTACATACCCACGCGAAAATAACTCCACGAGGCAGCGCGCTAAAACGCCATCAAAGCGATAATGAGGCCAGAGTTGTAAGATGATTTGTCCAGCCTCAACGTAATATTTTTGTTTTACTAATCTAAGCGCATAACGATATTTTTCATCGGTTTGGTGACTCGATGTTGGCTGCATTGTCTCTAACCACATATTTTTTATAATTGAATGTGGTTCATTTTGACATTGCAGCAAGTTGTGCTGTAAGCGCTGATAACAGTCAGTTTGATGGCGTGTCATGGCTAAGCGTTTGCTAATACACAGCGCAATCGCATCAAACTCAAAGCTGTGGTTTTCTGGATCAATATGGTGAATGGCATCTTGTGCAGCGCTGTAGCTCTTGTAAGCACCAAGATTATTATCATTATCTAAACACTGCCATGCTTGAAGTAAATAAATAAATGGCCGTTCATTTTTAGTGATGGTTTTTTGTTGGCTAATTGTGCGCCATAAACGTTCGACAGGTAAGTTTTTTTTATCGCTGTGTTGCAACTGTAACCAGATAATAAAAGCGTGATAACACGGCTTATCCCACACCGAATAGCGAAGGTAAGAAATCGCTTCACGCAAATGTTGCTGCATCGCGCTGTGGTTTTGAAAATGGGATTCAATCCATAATAAACCCAAAAGACGTTGTAGATTATTCTTACTGACATTATGAGCCTGTAACCAAAAATCATAGCCTTGGGTGATTTTATGTTGTAATAGCGCAGCGCAGGCACTGTATTCAAGTACCATTAAATGATTGGGGTATGAACGGCGTAATTGAGTGAGCAATGGATCTAATGCTGTAAAATTTTGCTGCTGTAACCATAACTGGATTAACAAAAGTTGTGCGGGCAAACTTTGATATAGGCGCTGAAGTAGTGTCAATAGCGCTGAAATATCATCATAAAGGTGAGGCTGTTTTTGATTGAGTAGTCGTTTAGCAACTGCTGTGATGGTGGTGCAATGAATAGTGAGTGGCGGTGTGTGTTGAGTACACATTAATTCTATACCACTGATCCCCACTTGCTGATAATGCATAAAAGCACGATCATTCATTGCCCGTTGTTCAACGCTATATTCTAAACGTTGCTTTAAGGTATTTAAACGTAAAGGTTTCACCAAGTAATCATCGGGCTGGTATTCAGAAAAACCCATTAAGACCGCAGGAGAGTCATCGGCGGTAAGAATGAAAATCAGCGGTGAATGCTGTAATAAGGCATTGTGGTGTAAACGTTCAAGTAATTGTAACCCAGTGCTGCCAAAGCCAAGGTTGAAATCAAGAAACAAGATATCAAAGGTGTGTTGTTGGCAAAATTTAACCGCTTCAGCGGCATTAGACGCACAAAAAATATTCGCACTTTGAAATTGACCATTGATTAAAATCAGTTTGGTCGTTTGCTGAATAATACTACTGTCATCGACAATCAATACCGATTGGGAGCGTCGCATGAGAGGGTCGAGTCCTTAAAAGAGAAGTAGATAAGTGCTTTTGATGGTTTTTTTGTGAGGTTATCCATAAAATGTGACATGGACAATATAAAAAATGTAACGAGGTATGTGTTTTTATATAAAGTTTGACGCATAAAAAAACCGGCTATATAAGCCGGTTTTTTATTAGGAAGCGAACTTCCTACACAGAAGGCTCTATATTATAGAGACGCTGTGAAAGTACGAGCGATAACGTCAGCCTGCTGTTCAGCAGTTAGAGAGTTAAAACGCACAGCATAACCCGATACACGGATAGTTAACTGTGGGTAGTTCTCTGGGTGCTTAACTGCGTCTTCTAGAGTTTCGCGGTTAAGAACGTTAACGTTTAGGTGTTGACCACCTTCGATGCCAGACTCATGGTGGAAGTAACCATCCATAAGACCTGCTAGGTTGTTCTCTTGAGTATCAAGATCTTTACCTAGTGCGTTTGGTACGATAGAGAATGTGTATGAAATACCATCTTTAGCGTGTGCAAACGGTAGTTTACCTACAGAAGTAAGTGAAGCTACAGCGCCTTTTTCGTCACGACCGTGCATTGGGTTAGCACCTGGTGCGAAAGGAGCACCTGCACGACGACCGTCTGGAGTATTACCCGTCTTCTTACCGTACACAACGTTAGATGTGATAGTTAGGATAGACTGAGTAGGGATCGCATCACGGTACATCTTGTGTGAACGGATCTTGTTCATGAAACGCTCAACAAGGTCACAAGCGATGTCATCTACGCGAGAATCGTTGTTACCAAATTTAGGGTAATCACCTTCAATGCTGAAGTCTACGGCTACGCCATCTTCATCACGGATTGGTGTTACTTTAGCGTATTTGATTGCAGATAGTGAGTCAGCTGCAACAGATAGACCAGCGATACCACAAGCCATTGTACGCTTGATGTCACGATCGTGTAGAGCCATTAGCGATGCTTCGTAGCTGTACTTGTCGTGGCTCCAGTGAATAGCGTTTAGCGCAGAAACGTAAGTCGTTGCTAACCAATCCATGAAGTGATCTAGACGCGCTAGAACGTTTTCGTAATGGAAGTCTTCATCTTTGATTGGCTCTTCTTTAGGGCCAACTTGGATTTTAAGCTTCTCATCAACGCCGCCGTTGATTGCGTAAAGCATAGTCTTAGCAAGGTTAGCACGAGCACCGAAGAACTGCATTTGCTTACCAACAACCATTGGCGATACACAACAAGCGATAGCATAATCGTCAGAATTCATATCTGGACGCATTAGGTCATCGTTTTCGTACTGGATAGAAGAAGTATCGATAGATACCTTCGCACAGAACTTCTTGAAGCCTACAGGTAGTTTCTCAGACCAAAGAACAGTGATGTTTGGCTCTGGAGAAGGACCCATTGTGTATAGGCTGTTTAGGAAACGGAAGTTTGAACGAGTAACTAGTGTACGACCGTCAAGACCCATACCACCCATTGATTCTGTTGCCCAGATTGGGTCACCAGAGAACAACTCATCGTATTCAGGAGTACGTAGGAAACGAACCATACGTAGCTTCATTACGAAGTGGTCGATCATTTCTTGTGCTTGTGCTTCAGTGATCTTACCATCGGCAATATCACGCTCGATGAAGATGTCTAGGAAAGTCGAAGTACGACCTAGAGACATTGCAGCACCGTTCTGTGATTTAACAGCAGCTAGGTAGCCGAAGTAAGTCCACTGGATAGCTTCTTGTGCAGTAGCAGCAGGAAGAGCGATATCACAACCGTATTTAGCAGCCATAGTCTTGATTTGACCAAGCGCACGGTGTTGCTCACAGATCTCTTCACGACGTTGCATCGTCATTTGAAGATCTTCGCCATTCTCAAACATTGCTTCAAGAGACTTGAATTGAGCTAGCTTGTCAGCCATCAATTTGTCGATACCGTAAAGAGCGATACGACGGTAGTCACCGATGATACGACCACGGCCGTATGCATCAGGAAGACCAGTTAGAACACCAGACTTACGACATTTGATGATTGAAGGAGTGTAGATATCGAAAACACCTTGGTTGTGTGTTTTACGAAGCTCTGAGTAAACCTTCTTGATAGTAGGATCTAGTTCACGACCGTATACTTTGCATGAGTTTTCGATCATGCGGATACCACCGTTAGGGATCAAACCACGCTTAAGAGGCGCGTCAGTTTGAAGACCTACAATAGTCTCAAGATCTTGGTCGATGTAACCAGCATCATGTGCAGTGATAGTAGAAACAAGGTCAGTATCGAAATCAACAGGCGCGTGAGTTGCGTTTTCCTGCTTGATGCCTACCATTACAGCTTCCCAAAGTTTAGCTGTAGCTGGAGTTGCCTCTGTTTCTAGGAAAGAGCCGTCACCTTCGAAAGGAGTGTAGTTCTTTTGGATAAAGTCACGAACGTTTACTTCGTTCTGCCAATCACCAGCTGTGAAGCCTTCCCATGCAGCGAATTGCTCTGCCATTGTATACCTACCTATACTATTCAGTAGAAAAAAAATAAGTGTACCGCGTTAGAACTTAGTGGTGGCTATTGCCTTTAAGTTCTGGACGACGGTGAATAACCCAATATGTTAGGCCAACTAACACACCACCGCCAATGATATTACCAATGGTTACGGGGATTAAGTTGTTTAAAACAAAATTATGTACGGTTAAATCTGCAAATTGTGCCGGATCAACGCCGGTCATTGCCCAAAAATCAGGGCCAGAGAATGCATGAATTACGATGCCCATAGGAACCATAAACATATTTGCAATCGAGTGCTCAAAACCACAGGCAACAAACATTGCAACCGGTAGTAGCATAACCATCACTTTATCAGTGGCAGTTCGGCATGAAAAAGTCATCCATGTTGCAAGACAAACCATTAGGTTACATAACATACCTAATACAACAGCTTGTCCAAAACTATGGTGAAGTTTGTGTTGGGCGATTTTCATTGCATTTATACCCCATTGGCCATCAGCGCCAAGGTGTTGTTTTGCAACCCAAATACATCCAACAAAGAAAATTGCGCCAACAAAGTTACCGAAGTAAACAATGCCCCAGTTTTTCATTAACTGACCAGTAGTAATACGGCCGCTTGCACGAGCAACAGTGGTTAATACAGAAGAGGTGAATAGCTCGCCGCCACATATAACTACGAGGATTAAACCTAAACTAAATGCTAATCCACCGATAAATTTAGACATACCCCAAGGCATATCACCAGCACCGGTAGTGACTGTTGTGTAAAACACAAAAGCAATTGAAATAAACACACCAGCAGTAATCGCTAAGAAAAATGACTGCAGTGGGTGTTTAGTCGCTTTATAAACGCCGACTTCTTCGGCTTTGTGTGCCATAGCAGGTGGCATCAGTGAGTCAAAAGGATTGTTTTCCATTTTCACAGGGGTGCTCTTTAATGGTTTAAGTTTGGCTGCAAGAATAATAGCAAAGGTTGTGAATCATTAACTTGATCTGGATCATTGCGGTGAAAATTTATAACAAAATTAGACATATTATTACATTGCAAAATAATGTAATTAATTGAATTTTAACGGTATAATTTTTTTGAAAAACCTAAAAAAAATTTTAATGTAATTTTATTTCATTATTTTACAAAGTTAGTAACAAAATAACGCTCCTTTTGGAATCAATGAGTTATAGTGTCTCTTGCTTTTTTTTAATTTTTTTTAACGTATTTGTGCCGCTAAAAGAATATTGATTCAACTTTTTTTATATTCATAAAATAAATGGATTAATTCACTGAGTATTGTTTATGTTTATATCGTATAGGTATAGATGAAGTAGAGTAATGAATATATATGCGAAATCAACTAAAAGCCGATACTAAAATAGTCGGCTTTTTTGGTGTTGATTTTTACGCTATAAAAAGAATTAGCCGTGGTTTATTAAAAAATTAGTCGCTAAATGTTGACCAAATCGGAGCATGATCGGATGGTTTTTCAATGCCGCGTAGTTCGTAATCAATGCTTGATTCAGTACAACGATTGGCTAATGCAGGTGTTGCTAGGATCACATCAATGCGTAAGCCTCTGTTATCTACAAACCCTTTTGAGCGATAATCAAACCATGAGTATTGATCATCAACAGTTGGGTGCAGTTGGCGGAACGTATCCACAAACCCCCAATCGAGTAGTGTCTTTAGCCATTGACGTTCAATCGGCTGGAATGAACATTTGCCGGTTTTTAGCCAACGTTTAGCATTAACAGGACCGATACCAATATCTAGATCCGTCGGGCTGATATTAATATCACCCATAATGATCACTTCATCATTGACGGTGTAAGTGTTATCAAGGTACTGCATTAGATCGGCATAAAACTTTTCTTTGGCAGGGAATTTGGTTTCATGACTAACGTTATCACCTTGTGGAAAATAGCCGTTCATTACCGTGATATTATTGCCATTCGGTTGCGCAAAAGTCGCCATGATCATACGACGTTGAGCATCCTCCTCATCGCTTGGAAAACCTTTCTGAACACTTATTGGTTCTTGCTTACATAACATGGCTACGCCGTAATGGGCTTTTTGACCATGAAAGTAAACCTTGTATCCCATCGCTTCTACATCAGCTAACGGAAAGGCTTCGTCATGAACTTTGATTTCTTGTAAACCGATAACATCAGGTTGATGCTTATCGATAATAGCCTGAAGTTGATGTAAACGAGCTCGTAGCCCATTGATGTTAAAAGAAATAACTTTCATATTTAGTGTCCATAACTGCGAATGATTATTGGTTACTGATACTATCACATCGACCAGCGACTTTAATATAGGATCATCATAATCAACGATAGTGCTAAGTAAATGGTGGTTTTATTTGGGCATGATGATGACGGTGATCATTAATCATAAATCATGCTTTGTTGATCTTTAATTTGCCGCTGTAGCTGCGTAAACCACTCTAATAACGGTGATGCGAGTGGCATTTTTTTGATTTTTTGTAAGCTACTGTTTATCTCAGGATGAGTGATTTTTTGCATTATGAGTAGACTGTTAATACGGCCTAGATGTGCTTCTGTATTATAAGGATAATCACGTAAAATTGTTTGGTATATACAGTAAGCACGTTGAGGATCGGGCGAGATTGTTGCTTTTGCCGTTGCCAATTGAGCAATTAACAAACGAATGTTTTCAATGATAAATTTATTTTCTTGAAGCTGATTAAGGCGATGATGGCTATGATCATCTAATAGACTTCGCGTCATTAATACTTGATATATCTCTCTAATCAACCCAGTCTCTCCAAAATGAATTAATAACGGTAATGCATCAACCATTATAGAAGCTGGTGCCTTTGACATTTGTCCAAAATATATTTTTAAACCATGCAATAAACGGTGTTTTGCTTTCAATGGGTGCTTATTGGTGGCGGCAAACCTCGCTAAGGTAATATGGCGAAAGGCCGTTAGAATAATTTTTTGATAATGAGTGAGTCGCTGGCGTGCTTGGTAATGGAGTTTTATGAGCTGTTTGATTAATTTTCGTTGTAGCATTGGGGATAGTTGTTGGTTATGGAGTTGTTCAAATAAAGCCGTAAATTGCGCAAAGTGAATGATCCAATCATTATCAATAAGCGGTAAATGAGTGACTAGTATTTTCCCTGTTTTCATAAACAAAGATGGATCGTGAGTCTTTACGGCTAATTGAGCAACCTGTAATGAACGGTGGCTGATACTGGGGGTGAGTCTTAGTGCTTGGTAGGCAATTTCTTTTGCGGCATCATATTGATGTTGTTGATGTAATAAAGCCGCTAATTCATCATAAGCTTCGACAAATAAGGGCACTTGTTTAATCAGTGTTCGTAACAACTGAATTGCTGCGATACTGTCACCTTGACGATGGATTAACTGCGCTTGGCGTAACCTCAATTTATGATGCTGACTACGTTCACTAAATAAGTTTAATAGCTGCTGAGCTTGCGGCCAATCTTGTTGGTCGATTAACAAATCCAGTAATATGATTTCAATGTCAATATTATGACCATGCTGCTGTAATTGTTGTCGGCACAATGAAATGGCTGCTGGAATGTGATTATTTTCTATTGCAATATAAACAGGCTTACGGCTTAAACAAGCTTGATAAACCGTTACGATACGGTGTTTTAGCATGCCAATATTTAATGGTTTACTTAAAAAGCTATCGGCATCCATGCTCATTGAAGTCACTATGACTTCAGGTGTACGATCACCTGAAATAAAGATAATGCCGCAATAAGAACTAATGTAGTTATTTTTTTTTATTACAGTAAGAAGTTCACTGCCACTTATCTGCGGATCGAGATGAAAATCAATCAGTATTAAATCATAAGCGGTGGTTTTACAAAGCTGTAAAGCATTGGTGCTGTTAGTTGCAATATCAATCGCGGTCAGATTAATGCTTTGTAAAATATTTTGGATCAGTAATGCCGAAGATAGCTGATCATCAATAATCAGTACGTTGACATGCTGCCAATCTATGTTGGCGTGAGGTGGTGCTTCTGTCATAACGATCCATATATAAGCCAGATAACTTTATGCAGTATTGCACATATAGGGTAAAGGCGTCTGCTTTGTTGATCGTGTTGAAGTAGATTGTTTTAGATATGAAAAAGCCAGCTGCTAAGCAACTGGCTGAATGATGGTGGTGGGAGAAGGATTCGAACCTTCGAAGGCAGTGCCGGCAGATTTA
>SAMEA5043655__coassemble_48_pt1 | contig 30859 bp, 26 predicted proteins | sample SAMEA5043655__metabat2_low_PE_001 | metagenome-assembled genome bin SAMEA5043655 (sample SAMEA5043655) | Gadus morhua
TTTAATACCAACTCTTTATAAATAAAGAGTGTAATTTTAAAGCTTTTTATCATTCCAACAGAATGATAATTAAATAACTGTGTCACTTTCTTGTTTTACTTTTAAAAAAGTAAACTAAAAAAGCAATCGAACTATTGCTAGTTCTAGGTCACTCAGTTTATTGATAAATCTTTCGACTTAACTATTCAGTGAGTGCCCACACAAATTGCATGGTCAAATTGTTAAAGAACATACTGACTTCGGTAACCGCTTGCGCCGTTGTCCGTGTCAGTGAGGTCGCATTATAGGGAGATTTTTGTTACTGACAATCGTTTTTTTACAAAAAAAAACCGTTTGAACATTTTTTGTTCAAAACGATTTAATTTGGTTTAAATTGTGTCTTTTTAGCGATGATAGCCGTTGTTTAATCAAATTCACTGTATTTAGAGATAGCGGTTTTGAGAGATACCGCCTGCAAGTCACCACGGCGATCATCCCAACTGACACTAACATTAATAGTTCGCAGTGCATCAGATAACGATAAGGTATTGGCATCACAAGTCAGCGTATAATCAGTGCCGCTCACCATCGATTGCAAACAATTAGTTGATTCAGCCATGCTTACAAAGGAAATTAACCCAGTCGCGCCACTGATATTACTAGCGCGGGTTTGATAAAACTCCATCTGCGCTTCTGCTATATGAAGTGCATCTAGAGTCTTTAATGCATTTTCTGCTTTTACTTCCATATAGGCTTGCATCTTAACCAAGCCCAATACGCCAACAGAAAGTACCCCAAGGGCAATCACCACTTCTAATAAGCTAAAGCCTGTTATTGTTTTGATATTCGAAGTCATGCCAAGATCCTTGTTGCCAACGTGGTTTTCTAAATTTTGACAACAAGTCATCAATAAGTTCATCTTCAAACGTCAAATCTATAGCTGCTCTTAAATAAACTAAATGATTTGGAGCATCAAAAATAAAACCACCACTAGGTTTTAATGAACCTTCTAAATAAGTTATCGTCATTTTATTAAAATTTTCATCAGATATAATTGGCTCATCATTATCACTTGCCTTATATATTCCTGTATATGCTTTTACATCTAATGTCGTACCTGTCCAATTAACCTTATTAATATAAGAATCATCAATAAAATGATAAAAAATACCATTATAATTTCCAGTTCCTTTTATATGTAACTTTCCATTATGAATTAAAACAAATACTCCATCATTATCTTTTTCATCTATATTCCCTTCAATAACACAATCACCTGTAATCCAAATATAACGCTTTTTCTTTGCTCCTTCTGATGTGATTTTATCAAGACATGTTCCTATTAATTTATCACCATCTAAAAAGTTTTTTTCTTTAACTTCTTTCCAATTTTTCCTATTTGTACCAAATGTTTCTTTAAATACATCTAATTTTAAATCTTTATAAATATCAGATTTAAAATCTATTCGCTTAAGTGCTCTTGTAGTCTTATATGCTATTTCACATTGATTTGTATCATGTGGGTTATTAGCATTTCCAATTTTAGAATAAGCTTGATGTATATAAATATTCCTCAAATACCTTATTATATTACAATTGTATTTCCCATTAACAAGATTATAATCAGGCGATATATTATAATCACCATTAAAATATAAATCTGCAGAACTCTTAATTACACCGCTACTTTTCGCGCCACCAGCAACGATTGTTTTAGCTATTTTCTTATATTTATTATCCGTTTCTGAAGTTAGTACCGACTTACCATCATCAGGACTTAATGTTAATGCCTGTCCGTCATTACAATCAGTTAGTATTGCATCTGATATGTTTCCAGCTTTTTGAATTTGCGCAAACCCACACTCCAGCCCACCCTCAGCAATCCAATGCGCTTGCCTCGCTAATACTTCATTTTGAGTACGCTTAATCTGATAAAATAAATTCTTATATGAAGCTAATGAAAATAACAACGCCACAATTAATAACATGCTAGTAATTAATAATGTCGTCATCCCTGACTGTTGATGTTTATTTATCATTATGCCAATTCCTTGCTTTAATCTGAATCGACTTCGCGGTACTTACTGAATCATCATGTTTTAAATGCGCAGCAAGGGTTATTTTAATTAATTGACTGGTTGCACTAGCAGAACTTATTTCTTTGTGTTCGATTTTAAAATTACTGACACCTATCTGTTTTTCATATAGTAATGAAGATGCACCAGACATTTCACATATTTCATTTGTTTTTTTGCTAGCAGAAACTGACTTATATTTTATCATGCTATCTTTCAAATAAAATACGTTATACTTTTGAATCTCATCCGAATCCATATAGGTATAAGCTAAACAATTATTAGTTACATAAATAACGTTATCTGCGTGGCTTACTCCATTAGCTTTAAATAATCGTAACGATTTTCCTTCGTTATAATTAAATCCAGCACGAAGAGTATCTTCTTTGATCAATCGAAAAGCATCATTGACATCTTGTTGCAGTAATAATTCTAATGAACGCTTATTCGCTGCTTGATAACCGGATAAAAAAACAGATCCCACAACACCAATCGCAATTAAACCCACCGATGAGGCTATGAGTAATTCAATTAAGCTAAAGCCTTTATTTGCAGAATTCATAATTACTCAACTTATTAGATCCATCTTGAAGACAGGTATATATACGTCCAGTCTTATTATAAAGAACGGTATTTAATTTATAGTCACCAATGCTATAATAATAAGTACCAGCTAAATTAGGTTTGCCATTCAGTTTATCAAATACCAATTTTGGTGATGTAAATGTTTTATCTAATTCAATATTTGAAAAATTAACACTGGATACTTCTGCTAACGTAACCCCACCAGACACTGTACTCGATATTATCGACCACGTAGGCGTTGCAGCACTTATCACTACCTGAATATTCCCTCCACGCATTACCGCTTCTGATTTGGCTTGCACCAATAACCACTCTATTTCTGTCGCCAAGCGTTTAACTTTATTCGATTCAATTAAGCCATTAAAACTTGGGGCAGCCATTGCAATCAGAATGCCCATGATCACCACCGTAAAAACCAATTCCAACAGCGTAAATCCCCGTTGGCTGTCACCATGATGATGTATGTAATGAAAGTGCGTGATAATTTCGCGAGCCATTCCCCAAATCCCTATGAAGGTTATTCTTATACACCAAGAACAACTTGCCTGAGAGTTTATCACCACCGCAAAATAGCACCGTTAGGATATCAATCAGTTATCGAGTCAACTCGAATATTTAAGAGATTACGGAAGATGATTAAACAAAAAGGCGTGACGCTGATCGAAATGTTGATAGCGGTGGCTATCATTGGGGTATTAACTGCGATTGCTTATCCTTCATATCAATCGCATGTATTGAAGGGGCATCGTACTCAGGCGATGGGGGATTTGATTAAAATTCAATTAGCATTAGAGGAAAGTTATACCCAAAACAGTGCTTATAATTTTACTATTGTTAGTGGTGGTAGTTGTTCTTTTTGCGATACAGATAAAGACCGTTATGTATTCACGATCACACCACAAACCGCAGATTATATAATCACCGCTACAGCACAAACTAAGCAAGAAAATGATACTGACTGCTTAGATAATAAGGAATTAACGTTAAACAGTACTAGTAAGGGTTCACCTGAGCGTTGTTGGTAATATTTTCACTGGCTTCTTTTATGCTCAAACACGTGATAAGTAGATCACGGATAGCTCGTACCTCTCTTCCGAGATGACGGATTATTTCATTTATGGTGAGGAGCTTAGTTCTACTTATCCCACTAATTAAGTGGTCATATTTTAAAAGCATTAGATTCCCTATCGCCCTCGCGGGCATTCACTGTAGGGAATGACGGATATTCTGGCACAAAAAAGCCGCTATTAGCATGTGCTGATAGCGGCTTTTATTTATTCTTTTTTACGACTGATTAGTTGGTTAAATCGTCGAAAAACTTTTTTACGCCGTTAAAGAAACCTTCAGACTTTGGCTTGTGCTTACTCGCATCTTTACCGCCAAATGTTTCTTCTAATTCTTGCAGTAGTTCTTTTTGACGCTTGCTTAAATGTACTGGTGTTTCAACCACCAATTTACAGATAAGATCACCGCGTAAACCACCACGAACAGAATCAACACCTTTGCCGCGCATACGGAACATACGGCCCGTTTGCATTTCAGCAGGTACTTTCAAGCTAACACGACCATCAAGGGTAGGTACTTCAACCTCACCGCCTAATGCTGCCATTGTGAAACTTACAGGCACTTCACAATGTAGGTTATTACCTTCGCGCTGGAAAATGTGGTGTTCTTTAACATGTACTTGAACGTACAAGTCACCCGCTGGTGCGCCTTGTTCTCCAGCTTCGCCTTCGCCCGTTAAACGAATACGATCGCCAGTATCAACACCCGCAGGAATTTTAACTGATAGCGTTTTGGTTTCTTCTACACGGCCTTCGCCATGGCACTTATCACATGGGTCTTTGATAATTTGACCACGACCATGACAATGTGGACATGTTTGCTGAACCGCAAAGAAACCCTGACGCATCTGCACTTGTCCAGCACCATGACAGGTACCACACGTTGTTGCAGATGAACCTTTTTTAGCGCCAGAACCATCACAGCAGTCGCAACCAACCAATGTTGGTACTAGGATTTCTTTCGAACAACCGCGAACAGCTTCTTCCAACGTCAGTTCCATGTTGTAGCGAAGATCTGAACCGCGCTGCGCACGTTGTTGACGACCACCGCCACCACCAAAGATATCACCAAACACATCACCAAAGATGTCACTGAAATCTGCACCGCCGCCGAAGCCGCCACCACCACCGCCCATACCACCTTGTTCAAAGGCTGCATGGCCGTATTGATCGTAAGCAGCGCGCTTTTGGTCGTCTGTTAGAATTTCATAAGCGTATTTCACTTCTTTGAATTTCTCAGCAGATTCCGCATCACCCTGGTTACGGTCGGGGTGGAACTTCATTGCTAAGCGCTTATAAGCCTTTTTAATGTCACGCTCACTTGCGTCACGGGCCACACTTAACACTTCGTATAAATCACGTTTCGACATAACTTGATTGTCACCTAGCTAGATATAGTTACGGGCGTTAGAGTAACCTCAAACGCCCGTAATTTAAACAAGATGTTAACTAATAATAGTTAATGGTCTTATTTGTTGTCTTTAACTTCTTCAAACTCAGCATCAACAACATCGTCGTCTTGCTTAGCTTGTTGCTCACCAGTTGCGCCATCAGCTTGTTGTGCTTGTGCTTTCTGTTGAGCGATTTCCATTAGCTTTTGAGAAGCTGCAACAAGCGCTTGAACTTTCGCGTCGATTGCTTCTTTATCTTCGCCTTTGCGTGCTTCTTCTAGTTCAGCAACAACAGCTTCGATTTTTGCTTTCTCATCAGCTGGAAGTGCATCGCCAGCTTCTTCAATTTGCTTACGAGTACCGTGAACAAGTTGGTCAGCTTGGTTACGAGCAGTTACTAGCTCTTCAAACTTCTTATCAGTTTCTTTGTTAGCTTCAGCTTCCTGAACCATCTTCTCGATGTCAGCATCGCTTAGACCGCCAGACGCTTGGATAGTGATCTTCTGCTCTTTACCTGTAGTCTTGTCTTTCGCTGAAACGTTTAGGATACCATCGGCATCTAGGTCAAACGTTACTTCGATTTGAGGCATACCACGTGGTGCAGCTTGAATACCTTCTAGGTTGAACTGACCAAGAGACTTGTTGAAGCTCGCTTGCTTACGCTCACCTTGAATAACGTGGATAGTTACCGCGTTTTGGTTATCTTCAGCAGTAGAGAACACTTGGTTCGCTTTTGTTGGGATAGTGGTGTTCTTCTCGATAAGTTTAGTCATCACGCCGCCCATGGTTTCAATACCAAGAGACAGTGGAGTAACGTCTAGAAGAAGTACGTCTTTAACATCACCAGCAAGTACACCAGCTTGAACAGCAGCGCCTACAGCAACAGCTTCATCAGGGTTAACGTCTTTACGTGGCTCTTTGCCGAAGAATTCAGTTACTTTAGCCTGAACCATTGGCATACGAGTTTGACCACCAACAAGGATGATGTCGTTGATGTCGCTAACAGAAAGACCCGCATCTGAGATAGCTACTTTTAGTGGCTCAAGAGTACGTTGAACTAGGTCTTCAACTAAAGATTCTAGTTTCGCACGAGTCACTTTAATGTTCATGTGCTTAGGACCAGTCGCATCAGCTGTGATGTAAGGTAGGTTAACATCAGTTTGCTGTGCAGAAGACAGTTCGATCTTCGCTTTTTCTGCTGCTTCTTTTAGACGCTGCATTGCTAGCGGATCGTTCTTAAGGTTGATACCTTGGTCTTTCTTGAACTCGTCTACTAAGTAGTTGATTAGACGTGTATCGAAATCTTCACCACCAAGGTGTGTATCACCATTAGTTGCTAGAACTTCAAATGTCTTCTCGCCATCAACTTCATCGATTTCGATGATTGAGATATCAAATGTACCACCACCAAGGTCGTAAACAGCGATAGTGCGATCGCCGCCTGTCTTATCAAGACCGTAAGCAAGTGCAGCTGCTGTTGGTTCGTTGATAATACGCTTAACATCTAAACCTGCGATACGGCCAGCATCTTTCGTTGCTTGACGCTGTGCATCGTTAAAGTAAGCAGGTACTGTGATAACTGCGCCAGTTACTTCCTCACCAAGGAAATCTTCAGCAGTTTTCTTCATTTTCTTAAGAATTTCAGCAGATACTTGAGGAGCAGCCATTTTTTGGCCTTTCGCTTCTACCCATGCATCACCGTTGTCAGCCTTAACAATTTTGTAAGGCATGATTTCGATATCACGCTGAACTTCTTCATCTTCAAAACGACGACCAATTAAACGCTTGATAGCGAATAATGTATTCTCAGGGTTTGTTACCGCCTGACGCTTTGCAGGTTGACCAACTAGCGTTTCGCCGTCTTGCGTGTATGCAACAACTGATGCTGTTGTACGTTCGCCTTCTGCGTTTTCAATTACACGTGGCTTACCGCCGTCTAATACAGCTACACAAGAGTTAGTTGTACCTAAGTCAATACCAATGATCTTACCCATCAGACAATCTCCGAAATTCGTTATATGTTCTTAACTACACCCAAAATAACAAATGGGTTAGCGGTTCGGGATAACCCCGTGACAAATACATTTAATGTCTTATGACTACTAGATAAGGCCGCCAGATTACTTTTCAAGGGGAGATCCCAAAAAAAGTGCAAAAAAATAAAAAAACCCACCGAAGTGGGCCTTATTTTGCGACATTACCAAGTAAATCTTGATTCCTTTGTCGAAAATTACGCTTGGGTATTCACGTTACCCGCAGCCGCTTTTGATACCATCACCATTGCTGGACGGATCACACGACCATTTAATTCGTAACCTTTTTGCATTACAGCCATCACAGAGTTAGGCGCAAATTCAGTGCTTTCTTGAATCGCCATTGCTTGGTGGAATTCAGGATTAAATGTTTCACCTAGTGGATCAATAACAGTTAAACCAAATTTCGCTACTGTTGATGTCATTGTCATCAATGTTAGCTCAACACCTTCCATCATCGCTTTAGTTGCTTCGTCATTCTTGTCGGCCATATCAATAGCGCGCTCAAGGTTATCAATAACAGGCAATAATTCTTCAGCAAATTTGTTTAATGCGTATTTACGTGCTTTATCGATTTCTTGCTCAGAACGGCGACGAACGTTATCGCTTTCAGCACGAATACGTAAGGCCATATCTTTTATTTCGTTCACTTCAGCATCTTTTGCCAACAGTGCCGCTTCTAATTCTGCAATGCGAGCTGCGTATAATTCTTGCTCAGATTCAACAAACTCACCCTCGACAGCTTCAACTTCTACAGCTTCAACTGCGTCGTTTAGCTGCTCATCCTGTACATTGTGGTTTTTGTTAGTCATGCGTTGGTTCTCCGCCAAGATAAAAGGGTATTTATTCATTTAGTAGCCTTATTGGATAAGCGCTACTTTTAGAACGGTCTTGAGCATATTATGGGGATGAAGTTCAATGATTCAAGCCAATATTGACAACAAACCACGACAAGTTGTTTTTTCTAAGGCTATACTGACCCACCATCATTTGTCGGAACAAGGACATGAAGCGTATTTTTGACACTATCGCGTTAATTGGCAAACCACGGAATCCTGAGGCATTACAAACACATTCAAGCCTTTACGAATGGTTGACTGCACAAGGTTATAACGTGCTAGTTGATCATCGGTTAGCCAACGATATTGACGTACCAGAGCATTGCTTTTGTGATTTACTCACCATTGGTGATAAAGCAGATCTCGCCGTTGTTGTTGGCGGTGATGGGAATATGCTCGGTGCTGCTCGCGTATTATCGCGGTTTGATATTTCAGTAATTGGCGTTAATCGTGGTAATTTAGGGTTCTTAACGGATCTTGATCCTGAAGATTTTGAGCAACAACTTGCGCTTGTACTTGCTGGCGAATTCATCAAAGAAGATCGGTTTCTTTTAGAAGCTGAGGTTCATCGACATGGTCAAATTAAAAGTCGAAATGCGGCCTTAAACGAAGCAGTATTACACCCAGATAAAATTGCCCACATGATCGAGTTTGAAGTCTATATTGATGACTGCTTTGCGTTCTCACAGCGTTCTGATGGCTTGATTATTGCGACCCCAACTGGCTCAACGGCCTATTCTCTTTCTGGCGGTGGCCCTATTTTATCGACCAGTTTAAATGCCATTGCGCTCGTGCCTATGTTTCCACACACCCTTTCATCACGTCCGTTAGTTGTCGATGGTGATCGTTGCATTAAATTGTTGGTGTCACCTAATAATGGCAGCACCTTAGAAGTCAGCTGTGATGGTCAAGTTTCACTGCCAGTCAGCCCAGGTGATGAAATTCATATTTATCAAAGTGAAGATCGCCTGCAATTGATTCATCCAAAGAATTATAGTTACTACAATGTGTTACGTGGAAAGCTAGGCTGGTCAAGTCGATTATTTTAAATCCAATCCCCTTTTTAACGCTAAAACCAGCACTTCAAATTTGCTGGTTTTTTTATAGCTGTACAAAAAGTTAACCTAAGTCACATTTTCTCTGAATAATTCTTACCTTAGTACTTTACTGGTTATAGATACAGTATATACTGTATGAAAAAACAGGTGTTGATTTAAACAGGTGAACACAATGCTAGCGCATATGACGATCTCTAATTTTGCTATTGTCAAAACTCTTCAATTTGAACTAAAGTCAGGAATGACCACTATTACAGGTGAAACCGGTGCCGGTAAATCTATTGCTATTGATGCATTAGGTTTATGTTTAGGTGATCGTGCTGAAGCCTCTATGGTGCGACCGAATGAAGATAAAGCTGAAATTTCAGCGGCATTTTTATTAGCGAATAACCAAGCTGCTCGACGTTGGCTCGAAGATAACGAACTCAGTGATGGTGAAGAATGTATTTTGCGCCGCGTGATCACCAAAGAAGGCCGCTCGCGTGGTTTTATTAACGGCAGCCCTGTTCCCGCATCGCAACAAAAAGCGTTAGGTCAACTACTGATCAATATTCATGGTCAACATGCTCACCAACAGCTAATGCGCCCTGAATATCAACAACAAATGCTTGATCAATATGCGGGTCATCACTTATTGATTGATCGCACTCGCAGCGCTTATCAACGCTGGCGTCAAGCACATAACGAGCTCAAGCGGTTAACCCAAAGCCGTGATGAAAATGAAGCTCAAAAACAATTACTCCAATACCAAGTTAAAGAACTCGATGAATTAGCTTTAGGTGAAGAAGAGTTTACTGAGATTGAAGAAGAGCATAAGCGTCTGTCAAATTCAGGTGAGCTGGCTATTTCAAGCCAAACAGCGTTATCTGTTCTGTATGACAATGACGACGGTAACGCCCTGCAATTATTACAACTGGCTTGCCAACAAGTAAATAATCTTGGTGAATATGACAGCACTTTAAGCGCGATCCCGCAGATGCTCGAAGAAGCGATCATTCAAGTTCAAGAAGCTAGCCAAGAATTACGCAGCTACCTTGATAACTTAGATATGGATCCACACCGATTAATTTATCTTGAAGAGCGTTTAGCTAAAATCATGTCAATGGCACGCAAACACTATGTGATGCCCGCAGAGCTATATCAAAAGCACCATGATTTACTCAAAGAACTTGATAACCTTGATTGCAGCGATGAACGCTTAGAAGATATGGCCGCTAACGTTGAATGTTTACGTCAACAATGTATTGAAGCTGCTGAAAAGTTAAGTAAAAGCCGTCAACGTTACGCCAAAGAGTTAGACCAAAAAATCACAGACAGCATGCACATGCTAAGTATGGAACACGGTGAATTTGAAATCGCACTCACCAGTGATCCTGATCGCATGCTAAGTCCACTCGGTTACGACAGCATTAATTTCTTAGTCTCAACCAACCCAGGTCAACCATTACAGCCATTAGGCAAAGTGGCATCGGGGGGTGAGCTTTCACGTATATCATTAGCAATCCAAGTGATCACGGCTCAAAAAGTTGAAACCCCAAGTTTGATTTTCGATGAAGTCGATGTCGGTATCAGTGGCCCAACAGCGGCTATTGTCGGCAAAATGCTACGAAAACTCGGCAAGTCAACCCAAGTAATGTGTGTAACTCACTTACCGCAAGTCGCAGGTTGTGGTCATCAGCAAATGTTTGTTGCCAAGAAAACCACTGATGGTCAAACCGAAACGCAGATGCGCCCATTGAGCACAGATGATCGTATTGCCGAGCTCGCGCGCCTACTCGGTGGCAGTGAAATTACTGAGCGAACTCTCGCAAATGCGAAAGAACTGCTGGTTGCGGCTTGATTTAATTTCGCATCTTGGGCGAATATGAAATAAACTAAAACATTGATGCAACTATTGCTAATAGCAGTAGTCGAATATCAAAATATATTACTTTTTTTCTTTACCGCTTTTTACTTCTGCCAAGAGCTTGTTTATCATCGCAGCAGTTAAAGCTAAAAAGCCAGGATGCTATGAGTTGGAAAAACATTGCAGCCCTAACCTTAGTGTTGGGCTTACTTAGCGGCTGTTCGGTCGCTGAACGTTTGGTTTATCGTATTGATATTGACCAAGGCAACTATGTAGAACAGAAAAGTGTTAATACCTTGCGTGTTGGCATGACGAAGACACAAGTTCAATATGTGCTGGGTACACCTATGTTAGTCGACCCAAGTTACCCCAATACATGGAACTACATTTTCTACGAACAAAATGGTCATGATAAGCCGGTTCAAAAGAACTTGTTCTTAACCTTCAACCAACAGGCACAGCTTGTTAGTATGAAAGGTGATTACAAGCAAGGTCCAAACTTTATGGATCCAATGAATTAATCAGACTTCATAGAAAATGCTTGTTTTCAAAGCAATAAAAAAAGCTCGCTAATGGCGAGCTTTTTGTTGTCTGCTATAAAATAGAGCCGCTATTTTTCAGCGTCTTTTTTGGCTTGTTCTGCGCGCTTACGGCGGATCTCTCGCGGATCTGCAATTAACGGACGATAAATCTCAATCCGATCGCCATCGCGCGCCGTCGCATCTAATTTTACATTGCGACTGTAAATACCGACTTTATTAGTATTCAAATCAATCTCAGGGTACATGGTAAGAATACCTGATTGCTCAATGATCGCCTGAATAGGCGTTTCAGCAACAACAGCCAGTTTTAATACTCGCTGGACGTTAGGCAATGCGTAGACCACCTCAACGTGAATTAATGGTTGATCAGAATGCATACACTTCTCTTGCTCGCTGTGTGAACGCCTGCACCATATTACCGGTCAGATCACGAAAAATTTTTCCAAAGGCAACATCAATCAAGCCACTGGTAAATTCGAACTCTAAGTTTAATTCGATTTTACACGCTGTCGCATCAAGTTCAGTAAATGTCCATCCGCCAACTAACTTTCGAAAAGGACCATCCACCAGCTGCATTTGAATTTGGTTAAAATCGACCAATTTATTATGCGTCACAAATGTTTTACGAATACCTGCTTTGGCAACATCTACCGATGCCATCATATGACTAGTCGAACTTTCAATGATTTTACTGCCCGCACAGCCGGGTAAAAACATTGGGTAAGATTCAACATCATTCACCAAGTTAAACATTTGTTGGGCGCTAAAAGGCACCAGTGCTGAACGACTAATTTGTGGCATAGCTTCTCCTTCATCGAACACATCCTCACCCTGAAGATAAAATCTATTCGCTGCGTTTAGTCAATGATACCATTACTGGGCTATCGACCAAAATAACAGTTACCATCAAGCGGTATTATGGTAACGTCAATAGCTTATTCGACCAGAAAAATCACTGATATTAGATTTTGTTCTGGGACTGCAACAATGACTCTACGAGGTCAACATGGCTAAAAAACCAAAGCAAAGTAGCAATACTATTGCCAAAAATAAAAGCGCTCGTTTTGAATTTGCCATTGGCGACGAATACGAAGCCGGTATGGTACTCCAAGGTTGGGAAGTAAAAGCCATCCGTGACGGTAAAGTAAACATGACTGAAAGCTATGTTTTCTTACGTAACGGTGAAGCCTTTATTTCAGGCTTAACCATTGCCCCATTAAATGCAGCATCAACCCACGTTGTCGCTGATCCTACTCGTGTACGTAAGCTATTACTTAACCGTCGCGAAATCGGCAAAATAGAAGATTCAGTGAACCGCGAAGGCGATACCATCGTGGCATTGGTGATGTACTGGAGCACTTCTTTCGTAAAAGTGAAGATCGGTACTGCTCGTGGTAAGAAACTGCACGATAAACGCGCTGACAGCAAAGCCAAAGATTGGCAACGTGACAAAGCCCGTATCATGAAAGGCGCTAACCGTTAAGCTACCTATGCAACATGATGTTAGCATTTGAATAGTAATCAATCACTTGGTCAGTAAATAATAATATAGTTATTGACCTCGTTAAATATTCTGCTAACATCGAATGCATCTGGGGCTGATTCAGGATTCGACAGGATCACGAAGGCTTGTGGAGCATGTCGAGGTGCGGTTTGCCTCGTTAAACAACCGCAAAAAAATAGTCGCAAACGACGAAAACTTCGCACTAGCAGCTTAATACCCTGCTGAGAGCGCTCCTGCCCTAGCTTCCGCTTGTAAGACGGGGAATAACAGGGGTTCAAACCCAAACGAGATAGCGAGGGATTCTTTGACTAGAGAGATGAACCGCGAAATAGAATTCTGGTATGTATTAGCATAGCGTGTCAATTCGCAGTGACGATACGAGAATAAAGATTGACTAAGCATGTAGCGCCATCTGTTAGACTGATTTTGGACGCGGGTTCAAATCCCGCCAGCTCCACCAAATTCGTATACGAAGACATCCTAGGGTGTCCTAAAAGCCTCCTAAACTACTGGTTTAGGGGGCTTTTTTGTATCTGCTAGATCTCATTTCATCTTATTGCGTCTTGCCAAATCCAGTCATTTTAGTAACACTCTTAGGAACACTAGGGTTGTGTTACTTGAATTGGTGTTACTACACTTAAACATCTCTTCTAAATTCAATGGATGGATTATGGCTCGTACGGTAAAACCTCTTACTCATACACAAATTGATAAAGCCAAACCTAAAGACAAAGAATATAACTTGTCTGACGGACAGGGCTTACAACTCCGTATTAAACCAAATGGCACTAAAATTTGGTTACTCAATTACTGTCACCCTAAAACCAAAAAACGAAATTGCATGAGTTTCGGAACATATCCAACGATTGGATTAAGTGATGCACGCGCATTGCGTGATGATGCGCGTAAATTATTAGCGAATAATATTGATCCCAAAGAACATAAATTAGCTCAATCTAATGTTCAACAGCGTATCAATGAAGCAACACTACGGGCAGTATCAAAGCAATGGCTTGCTGTAAAAAGTAAAAAGGTCACATTTAATTATGCTGAAGATATCGCTCGTTCATTAGAATTACATATTTTCCCAAACCTAGGAAGCGAGCCTATTTCAGAGCTTCGTCCTAAACAGGTTATTGCTATTTTGCAGCCAATTGCAGCTAAAGGTAATTTCGAGACCATTAAACGTCTTTGCCAGCGTATTAACGAAATTATGGTATTTGCAGTAAATACTGGGGTTATTGAATTTAATCCTCTTAATGGTATTAAAGCTGCTTTTGAATCACCGCAAAAGAAAAACATGCCAACTCTTCCACCAGCAGAATTGCCTCGTTTAATCAGCGCTATCTTTAATGCAAGTATCAAAATTACCACTCGTAACCTGATTTTATGGCAATTACATACCATAACTCGTCCATCTGAGGCTGCTGGTACATGCTGGGCTGAAATTGATTTTGATAAAGCAATATGGACGATTCCAGCAGAACGAATGAAAAAAGGTAAAGAACATGTTATCCCACTAACCGATCAGAGCATTGCGCTTTTAAAACGCATGCAAGCAATTAGTGGTAATCAATGTTATGTTTTTCCATCAGACCGACAAACTGATAAACATATCAATGCTCAAACAGCCAATATGGCACTAAAACGTATGGGATTTGAAGGTCAGTTAGTCGCACATGGATTACGTGCGCTTGCTAGCACGACACTTAATGAAGAGGGGTTTGATCCTGATGTAATCGAATCAGCTTTAGCACATATCGACAAAAATGAAGTTCGTCGAGCATACAACCGTGCCACTTATCTTGATCGTCGCCGTGAAATGATGATTTGGTGGAGTAGTCACATTACCTCGCATTCAGTAATTTGATTGAGTGATATAAATATGTATTTTAAAGAATCGAAAACAAGGCTTATCCCAATGATTGGTGATAAACCCCCCTCTGATGATTTTATTGAAATTCCACTATCAAAAGATGAATATAAAGCGTATTTAAATCTAGCCTATCAATTCATTTCATCAGGAAAGCCATTAGATCAAGCCCCTGAAATAGTTCGTGAAATACTAATCGCAACTATTCCATTAATTAGTTCTGGTATGGATAACTTTTGTAAATGTTTCAAACTTTATCCTAACGAAGGGGGAAGGCCTGAAACTGCACATTTGAAAGGTGGTGCTTTTATCATTATGGCGTTACTCGATAAAGGTTTTCCGATTAAGTCCGATGCAGTAATTAACTACGGTACTTATCTAGGCTTTAAAACAATTGACGGTGAAAATGTCCAACGTCACCTGTACCGTATTAAAGATAGCTTTTTAACACAATTAAATATTCAGCAAACAGATCCTCACTGGCTGAAATTACAACGTGTTAATGTTGCACTATTTGATTCGATTAATTATTTTAAGTCGAAAAAATTAACATTTAACAATATTTATCAACAATTGGAGTTTGATAATTTTCACAAAAAAATTGAAGAATTAAAGATAAAAGAAATCAATGAGTTATCTGAAAAAATTATCACTGACAAAAACCTACTCGAGGTTTTGATCACTAAGTAACATCTCACCCATAGTCTAATAAGCCCATATTCATTTACCTCGTATCAGGAGATATTTATGGGCTACTCCCCACCTTTTAATTTTTTGCGATTGCGCCAAGTATTGGAACTAACCGCACTGTCTCGTGCGACATTCTACCGTCAAGTAAAGGAAGGCACACTTCCCTCTCAAATTCATCTTGGTGCAAATTCTGTTGCGTGGCTCAGCCATGAAATCGAATCAGTTTTAGCTGCTCGTATCTGCGGCTATACCGAAGCAGAACTAAAAGAATTAGTTCTGACCATTATTGCAAAACGTGAAACTTTCAAGGAAGAAATCTAATGGCTAAATATGTATCACAACTAATGTTCATTCATTTATTTTTACTAGTACAAATGAAAAAAGGACGCTTATATACTATTAGTGATTTAAACAACTTAATCCCTAAGGGTGAACAAATTTCAGCGGATACCATTATTCGCCGTGCGCGTAAACATTCGAAACAAGAGATCTCATATAAGCACGCGACAAAAGGAAAACCTGCCTATTGGTATATTAAAAATAAAGCCAAGCAGCAGGAAGAAGCATCTAAGAATCGTGACCAAGCTAGTATTAAAGAGATCGCTAATCGTCGTGGTAATAACTTCATTACAGAAGCACTAACCAAGTAAATAAGCATTAATCATTTCTCCCTGTAGTAATTGCAGGGAGAATATTGGAGTTATTATGTTATTCATCGATTTATTCTCAGTATTTATCACCGCAATAATTAACTCAGGTCTTACGCCACCGAAACAAATTATTAATGACGGTCAAATCCATCGTTTTAGCAGTAATGGGAAGCCAGATGATAAAGCGGGTTATTACGCTTTATTCTCTCATCCAAGCGGATTCACAACAGGATTCTTTGGCTGTTGGCGCTCCAGCTTATATTGCACGTGGTCATCAAAACAAGAGTCAGTTCTTAGTGACGCAGAAAAGGCGCTTGTACAAAAGTGTAAATTATTTGCACAGACTAAACGCCAAAACGTTCACACTGACCGAGCAAGTTATGCTTCCGAATTATGGGGCAAGGCTACCCCACCAGATGCCCACCCTTATATTCAGCAAAAACAATTAACCCAATTAGGTGATATTGGCTATATAAAATCATTACCGTGTCGTGATTTTTTCATGGATGAATCGCGCACAACAGTTCTACAAAATGTAATTCTCATCCCTATCTATGATGCGAATGATAAGATCCAATCATTACAAGCAATCAATGCTAGTGGCAAAAAGTTCTTTATGAAGGGCGGAAAAATATCCGAGGGACGTTTTACTTTTCACGGTGACAATGAAACCATTTATCTATGCGAAGGTTACGCTACGGGATCAAGCATACACCAAATAACAAACGCAACGGTCATCAGTACTTTTAGCGCGTCAAATTTAGAAAAAGTCACACCAACCATTCAAGATGCACATCCTGAGAGTAAAATCATTATTGCCGCTGATAATGATCATATCAAAGAGGCTGAAGGCAAAGGTAATAAAGGATTAGAAACAGCGAAAAAGCTGGCTGAAAAGTATTGCTTATCATATACAGCACCATCTTTTAACAGTACTGATACAGGTACGGATTGGAATGATTATGCGAAAAACAATAGTGCTGAAATAACAAAACAGGCGCTATTAGACAATGTTATCGCTTTTGAGCCAGAACCAACATTTGATGATTTTAATGCTGCTCTGAATGCGCTTCGTGAAGATAAAGATGATTGCAAAGCATTTACTGCTGCCATTGAGTTTCTCGCTGAAGCAGGGACGCTTCCTGCTAGTCGCATGCGTAAACAATTATCAGAAACCGCAGAAATCGGTATTGGTGATATTCGAAAGGCAGTTAAGATGCATAACGATAGCACCGCGCCCCCAGTGTTAACACATCATCAAATTGCAGAGGAGTATTGTAAGACATTCGGCTTATCACACCCAATTGGTGAGTACGGTTCATTGTGGTTCTATAACCCAGTGTTAACTATCTGGGAAGCCAAAGGACTAAACACTGTGAGTGTCGATCTTGCAATTAAATTCGAGAATGAAGACCGTTGCCAACGTGAACAAGATTATAAAGCTATTTCATCACACACGTATAATTTCTTAGAGAAGAAGGGCTTTTTTGCTAATGCCCCTCAAGGACTACTAACACCTAGCTATTTTTACTGTGTAACTGACAAGAAGTTAGTAGCAATGCTACCTAGCCATGAACATCGTGCGCGATTTCGTGTTGAGGTAGAAGCGGCAGAGAATGGCAGCACACCGACATTGTTACTACAGGTGCTACATGATGCTTTTGCTGGTAATCATGTTGATGAACAAATTCGTCAATTGCGTATGTTCTTAGGCATGGCGTTATTTGGATTACAGAACAAAGAGCAACGGGCTGTATTACTTTATGGCGCTGCGGGTTCTGGTAAGTCGCTATTTCTTAAAATCATCGAGTCCTTGGTTCCGCGTGAATATATTACTAACGTGAGTCCTGTTGAAATGGGTAATGATTATAAAGTTGCGACATTGGCGGGTAAGTTGCTAAACCTCGTACCTGAAATAGATAAAACCACTGTTGTACCTAGCGATAAGTTCAAATCCATTGTGGGTGGCGATACGATGCAAGCTCGTGAACCTTACGGCAAAGCATTTAGTTTTACGCCATCTGCTGCCAATTGGTTTAATGGTAACTTCTTTCTAACCACACGTGATCATAGCGAAGGCTTTTGGCGTCGCTGGGTGATTGTTCATTTCATGAATACCAAGCCAGCAACACTACGAGACCCGGATCTATTAAATCGCATCATTAGCAGCGAACTACCCGCAATTTTACGTTGGGCGATGGATGGTGTTAATGATTACCTGGAGAACGGTTTATACCTATCGCCTGCGCATCACGCTTGTTTAAGCAAGTGGAAGAACAATGGTAATAGCGTAGCAAGCTGGCTACAGGACAGTGAAGATAATGACATTGGCTATCGTGCTGAGGTAGCTGGACAGCCACCGTTAAAAGTCACTCACGGATATACCATTTACAAAGATTGGTGTCAGCACAACAACCGTAAGCCATTTAATAAGCAGGAGTTCAAGGAGCAGATGGCGTTGCTTGGTTCGGTGTGCAGTCTTTACCAAGGGTATAGTTGTTACACGGATCTATATGATGCCCGTGTTGGGAGTAAGTTTCTGGCAATGGTTCGATAGCCATTAGTTTAGGTGGATTTGGTGGATTTTATTCGCCTTCCTTTTTATATAGAAAAAACAGAAAGTCTTTTGAATAGTGTTATTTTTTTCTGTGATTCATTAATAGAAATAAAACACACCTTTTCCACCTAGCTATACCAACCAGCATATTTACATAACCGAGGGGGGGGCGGACACAGCTAAAGACCCCCTCCCCCCACTTCATATATCTTCATCGGAAAATTTAACCAATTTTCAAATACTGAAATATTTAATTTCCCAGAGGAATGTAGCTAATAATGCAATCATTTTTCTTTATATGGATATATGAGACCTAAGGCATTATTTAGCAATCTATCGTGTATAATTTGGATCAGAATTTTTAGGCACTCTCCGCCTTCATTATTGAGTTGAGTTACATATGGTTGAACAACACCAACAACAGCTAAAAAAGCAGCTTTGGAATATTGCTAATACTCTTCGTGGCAATATGTCTGCCGACGACTTTCGTGATTATATTCTTGGCCTGATTTTTTATAAGTACTTATCTGACAAACTAAATAAGTATGCTGATGAACTGTTGTCAGAAGATAAGATCACCTTTGCTGATATTGATGTAAAAACAGATGAAGGCAAAGAATACCTTGAAGCGGTTAAAGAAGAAGCGTTAGATAAATTGGGTTATTTCTTTACGCCTGCTAAGTTATTTCATGTAATCGCTAAAGCAGGAAGTGAAGGTGAATTCATTCTTGATGATATCACTCAAGTACTTAACAGTATTGAAAATAGCACCATGGGCGCAGACAGCGCAGAAGACTTTAACGGTTTGTTTGATGATTTGGATTTAACCTCAAACAAGTTAGGTAAAACCCCTGATGCCCGTAACAAGCTAATTTCTCAGGTACTCAAGCATTTAGACAACATTGATTTTCATTTAGAAAGCTCAGAGATTGATATTCTGGGTGATGCTTATGAATATTTGATTGGCATGTTTGCCAGTGGTGCAGGTAAAAAAGCTGGGGAATTCTATACCCCGCAAATGGTATCTAAACTACTCGCAAAGTTAGTCACGCTTAATAATCCAAAACTAAAATCTGTGTATGATCCAACGTGTGGCTCTGGCTCATTGCTTTTACGTGTTGCAAAAGAAGCCAACAACGAAGATTTAAAATTCTTTGGGCAAGAACAAAACCCAAGTACTTACAATTTGGCACGTATGAACATGATCATGCATGATGTTCATTACAATCGTTTTGATATTCAAAATGACGATACTTTAGAAACGCCATTACATATTGACGAGCGTTTTGATGCGGTAGTAGCTAACCCTCCGTTCTCTGCGGATTGGTCTGCAAATCCATTACATTTAAACAATGCACGTTTTGCTGATTACGGGAAATTAGCCCCTAAAGGTAAAGCGGATTTTGCCTTTGTTCAGCACATGATTCATCAATTGGATGATAACGGTACTATGGCGGTGGTATTACCTCATGGGGTGTTATTCCGTGGTGCAGCAGAAGGACATATCCGTAAGCATTTAATTGCTGAGAAAAACTACCTAGACATGGTGATTGGTCTACCAGCCAACATCTTCTTTGGTACGTCGATTCCTACTTGTGTATTAGTGATTAAAAAGAACCGCAAGATAGATGATAACGTACTGTTTATTGATGCGAGTAGCTATTTTGAAAAAAGTACTAATAATAACGTTATTCGTGAATCAGATTTAGACCGTATTTTAAATGCCGTCACTAAGCGTGAAAACTTATCAGCAGAAGAGTTAAAGAAATTCGCTCATCTTGCCACGCAAGCTGATTTAAAAGAGAACGATTACAATCTTAATCTTCCTCGTTATGTCGATACGTTTGAAGAAGAGGAAATTGTTGATTTAACATTCGTTGCTAAACAGTTAGTAGATAACGATAAAAAGATGCTAGATACAGATAAAATGATTGCGGGTTTCTGTTCTGAGTTGGGTCTTGATACGCCATTTAAGGTGAAGGGATGAATATTAAAATAATTCAGCCAAATCTAAGGTTTAAAGAGTTTTCAGATAATTGGGAAATAAAAAAATTTTCTGATGTGGCAACTGATTTTATGTATGGATTAAATGCAGCTGCAACAACATATAATGGGAGAGATAAATATATACGTATTACTGATATTAATGATGAGTTAAATACATATTCGCCACATCCTTTAACGTCACCTGAAGGAACTCTTGTTGATAAATTTAAATTATCAGTAGGAGATATTGTCTTTGCGAGGACTGGAGCTTCAACTGGAAAATCATATATATATGATGAAAATGATGGGAATCTATATTTTGCTGGTTTTTTGATTAAAGCATCTATTCAAAAAGCTAATCCTCATTTTATTTTTTATCAGACACTCATTGAGTCATATCGGCGCTGGATAAAAATAATGTCGATAAGAACAGGGCAGCCAGGTATTAATGCTGAAGAGTATAAACAGCTTAAAATGTCATGCCCTTCAATTAAAGAGCAACAAAAAATAGCTTCTTTTCTAACGTCAGTTGATAGCAAAATAAGCCAACTAACAGAAAAGCATCGTCTTTTAAAAGAATACAAAAAAGGTGTAATGCAGCAGATATTCAGTCAGCAGCTTCGCTTTAAAGATGAAGATGGAAAAGTTTTTCCTGAGTGGGAAGAAATAAAATTTGGTGATTTCTTAACATTAGATTTGAGAAAAGTTACCAAACCCAGTGGAAAATTTCTTGCATTAGGGGTTAGAAGCCATGTTAAAGGTGTATTCCATAAGCCGAATTTTGACCCTAAAAAAATAGCGATGGAAGAACTGTATGTGGTAAAAAAAGATGATTTAATCCTTAGTATTACATTTGCTTGGGAGGGAGCTATTGCTATCGCTAGTAATATTGATGAAGGAGGCCTTGTCTCTCATCGTTTCCCTACATTTATATTTAAACTAGATAAAATGACACCTGATTTCTTTAAGCACATAATTTCCAATCTTAAATTACGCTATTTTTTAGGTAACATATCTCCTGGTGGCGCAGGTAGAAATAGAGTTTTAAATAAAAATGATTTTTTGAAAATTAAATGGGATATACCTTGCCTAGATGAGCAACAAAAAATTTCTCAGTTCCTACAATCTATCGATAAAAAAATAGATGCAGTAGCGCAACAAGTTGAGCAAACCAAGCAATTTAAAAAAGGCTTATTACAGCAGATGTTTGTGTAGGAATACACCATATAAAAGTCACAAAGGGCGAATTTATCATTCGTCCTTATTATAGAGAATAACGTTAGATGGCTTATCAAAGTGAACAACAATTAGAAGACAAGTTAATTGTCCAATTGAGTACGCAAGGGTTTGAGGTTGTAGCATTACCTGATAATACCGCACTTGAATCAAATTTAAAAACACAGCTCGAAAAGGTCAATCACTGTACCTTATCAGAGCGTGAGTTTACTCAAGTGCTAGGTAAATTAGAGAAAGGTAATATCTTCACTAAAGCTAAAATGTTACGTGACCAATTGAACATTACTTTAGATAATGGTGATAGCCGTCATTTGACGTTACTCTTTGATGATACGTCGTCGATCTCAACTCAAAAGAACGTTTATCAGGTCGCACAACAGATTACCGTTAAAGGTACTTATACCAATCGTTATGATGTGACGATTTTAGTGAATGGTTTGCCGTTAATTCAGATTGAATTAAAGCGGCGGGGTATTGAGATAAAAGAAGCTTTTAATCAAGTTAAACGCTATCAGAAACATTCCTACCATGCTAATCACCGTTTGTTCAACTTCATTCAATTGTTTGTGATATCTAATGGGGTGAATACGCAGTATTTTGCAAACAACAGTAACATGTCAGCTAAACAAACCTTTGATTGGACTGATGTAAATAATAAACAGATTAGTCAATTATCGGATTTTGCTAAGGTGTTCCTACAACCTAATCATTTAACAGTAATGCTGAATAAATACATTGTGTTGAATGAGACTGAAAAATGTCTAATGGTTCTACGCCCGTATCAGTTTTATGCCGTTGAAGCGATAGTTAATCAAGTTAAAACAACGACTAAAAATGGTTATATTTGGCATACTACAGGCTCTGGTAAAACGTTAACGTCATTCAAAGCTGCACAAATTATGACAACACTTTCGGAAGTGGATAAAGTCGTGTTTGTCGTTGATAGAAAAGATCTCGATTATCAAACAGCATTAGAATTTAATGCGTTTTCGAAAGGGTGTGTTGATAGCACTGAAAACACTAATATGCTGTTACATCAATTCATTGATAAACCCATTAAAAACAAGAAAATCAATGAATACCGTAATTCAAAATTGATCGTGACAACATTACAAAAGTTAAATAGCGTGATTTCTAAGTCGCGTTATTTAAAGCAAATGGAGCTATTAAAAGATAAGCGTATTGTGTTTATTTTTGATGAGTGCCATCGCAGTCAATTTGGAGAAACACATAAAAACCTGATTGCGTTCTTCAAAGGGGCACAGTTATTTGGTTTTACGGGAACCCCTATTTTTGCTGAAAATGCAGTGGCAAAAAATTCTATTAAGAAAACCACCAAAGATTTATTTGATGAACGTCTTCATGTTTATGTGATTGTCGATGCTATCCGTGATCAAAACGTATTGAAGTTTGCGATTGAATACGTAGGTCGTTATCAATACAAAGACGGCTCTAATAATACCTTAGATATTGATGTGGAAGATATTGATACTAAAGAATTGTTATCGTCACCAGCACGTTTAGAGAAGATCACCGATTACATTATTACACATCATAATCGTAAGACGCATAGCCGCGCTTATAACGCGATGTTATGTGTATCGGGTATTCCTGAGTTAATTCAGTATTACGAGTTATTTGCTAAGAAAAAAGCCGAAGGAAAGCATAATCTAAAAGTCGCGACTATTTTTAGTTATGAAGCTAATGAAGAGCAAGAATTTGAGTTAGGTGGAACTGAACATAGTGAGATCAGAGAGGCTGCTGCAAAGTATCTCAATGATGATGACGCTATAAAATTACACAGTCGAGATAAGTTAGAAGCATTTATGGCTGATTACAATGCCATGTTTGGTTCAAGTTACACCACTAAAGATTATAAATCGTTTGATAAGTATTACAAAAATCTTTCTCAGCGAGTGAAGGATAAAGAAATCGATATCCTGCTAGTGGTGAACATGTTTTTAACGGGCTTTGATGCAAAGTGCCTTAATACGTTGTATGTCGATAAAAACCTAAAACATCATGGTTTAATTCAAGCATTCTCGCGGCCTAATCGCCTGTTAGACGAGAAAAAATCTCACGGTAATATCGTTTGTTTCCGTAACCTGAAAAAAGCCGCAGATGAAGCATTTACACTGTTTTCTAATAAACAACCGAAAGAGTTTATTGAAACACCATCTTATGATGTGTTATTGGCTGATTTTGATAAGGCGTATGAAGCGTTAATGGTGATTACACCAACGGTAGACTCGGTTGATGATTTACCCGATGAAGATGCTCAGAAGCTGTTTGTACTTCAATTCCGTATTTTGATGCAATTAAAAAACATGCTTAGTAATTTTGCTGATTTTGATATGGCGTCAACAGGTATGGGGGAGCAAGAGTTTCAAGATTTTACCAGTAAGTATGCTGATTTAGGTCGTAAAATCCGTGAAAGTTCCACTAAAGAAAAAGTGTCTATTTTAGATGATGTCGATTTTGAGTTAGAGCTTCTGCATCGTGATGAAATTAACGTAGGCTACATTCTTCATCTATTACGTGAATTGTATGGTGAAGGTACAGAAGAAGCTAAAGAGAAAAAACGTCAAGTCATTGCAAACCTAATAAGTACAGATCCAACACTATTAAGTAAGAAAGAATTAATTGAGAAGTTCATGAATGATCATCTTGATGGTATTCCAGCTCAAGCAGATGTAGAAGAAGAATTTGAGTACTTCTGGGAAAAAGAAAAACGTTTAGCTATCGAGAAGATGGCAGTAGAAGAAAATCTTAACAAAGATAAGTTAGAAAACCTCGTTAGCCGTTATCAAGTAAGTGAAGAAATGCCATTACGTGATGATTTTGCAGCGGCTCTTGAAAGTAAGCCAACTATATTACAGCGTAAGAAAATTGTAGGGCGTTTAACTGAGAAGTTTAAAGGCTTTGTAGATACGTTTATTGGTGGTTTTTAGGGAATAAATATTATGACTTTGCCTAAATATAATGAAATCATGCCGTATGCACTGACATTCTTTGCTGAGAGTGGGGCTACTAAATGGCGTCTATCAGAACAACCTTTAGCTAATGCAATGGCTGTTTCTGATGAAGCAATTCTTACTGAATATGATTCTGGTAATGGGAAGATATTTCTTGATCGTATCAGTTGGGCATTAAGTGCTTTAACAGCTTCAGAGTTATTAGAAAGACCTCAACGTGGGGTTTATCAAATAACGGTATTAGGGCGAACGTTTTTAGATAAGCTTGATGTGGTAGAAAATTATGTAAAGGATAAAAGTAACCGACGCCGATTAGAGAAAGCTAAGCTCGCTATCGATTCTATTGATATGCCTGTCTCTGACGACATAACGCCAACAGAAGCACTGGAGAATGCTTATCAGCAAATATTAACCGAACGCTATGATTTTATCTTAGATACGATAATGTCTAAATCTCCACGAGAGTTTGAACATTTAGTTGTTAAGTTATTAAGCAAGATGGGATACGGCGGACAGGTTGAAAATTCAGCAGCAGTGACGCAGAGTAGTCATGATGGTGGTATTGATGGCGTAATAAAAGAAGATGTACTCGGCTTTGGACGTATTTATATTCAGGCAAAACGTTATCAGAAAGATAAAGCTATAAGCCGTGAAGATATTCAAAAGTTTGTTGGTGCGTTAGCCGTCGCGCAATCCAATAAAGGCGTTTTTATTACTACCTCTCGGTTTACTGAACATGCCAAAGAATATGAGCAGGGGCTAAATGGTAATACGACTCTTGTCTTAATAGATGGACTACAATTAGCTAAATATATTTATGATTACGGCTTAGGTATGCAAGTGTCGCGTGTTGTCGAAATTAAAGAACTAGATTCAGATTTCTGGGATGAGATGGATAATGATCACTAAATAGTAATGCGTAAGACTTCACCACATCCCCTGACTAAATTGGGAATAGTTTAACCTGAGTTTTTTCTAATCCCAATTCTAAATTTATTATTCGTTATTACCTTGAAATATCACACCTCCCAATATAAATATTCAACTATACAGAGCATCATGCTGTATAATAATTGTATCATTAAGGAGGTGGTAATGAGCGCGCCCAAAGGAAATACATTTAACAATAAATACCGTCCTGAATACGCAGAGCAAACACATAAGCTGTGCTTATTAAGTGCGACAGACCAAGATATTGCAGACTTTTTTAATATCAGCCGAGATACCATCAAGAACTGGAGTAAACAGCACCCTGAATTTGGTACTGCTCGACGTACAGGAAAACTTATTGCTGATGCCGAAGTTGTTCATCGTCTCTATCAGCGGGCTATTGGCTGCCAAGTAAAGAAGCAAAAAGTATTATCTAATGGTGATATTGTCGAATACATTGAGGAACTACCACCCGAAATCCGCGCAATAGAATATTGGCTGACTTGCCGCCAGCGTAAAAAGTGGGGTTCAAAGCAGAAGATTGAATTATCTGGCGATGCTGAAAACCCGTTAGCGTTCATCATGGCAGAAATAGCAGCAGAAGCAGAGAGCGCCAGCCCACTACCGAGCCAGCAGGCAAACTTCCGTGCAGACGAATAATGACGTAGGTGTTGCCGCTAACAAGCTGAAAGACTAACGCTAAATTGTAGCTATACTAATGTGAATCCAATCTATTAAAAACAACACTGACAATAGCTCATAGTAACACTGTTAGTAACACCGAAACGGTAATTATTTTTTAAATCACTATATATCAAATATTTAGCTATAAGTTCAAATCCCGCCAGCTCCACCAAACGTTTGGAAAGGGCCACTTCTTTGGAAGTGGCCTTTTTTAATGCCTAAAATTCAATGAAATCATCATGTTAGCTTGTTTTTCGTCCTTATATTCCCTGCACTAGACTTACTTTAGCTTAGAATTGATGTGCAAAGTTATGGCTGTCCTTTGTTTTTGGTGGTTTAGTTACTGCGAACCCATTAACTGGTATTAAAGCTGCTTTCAAAAAGCCTAAAAAAGAAAACATGGCCTCCCTCAAGCCAAGCGAATTACCAGAACTCATTAGTGCAATTGCCAACGCCAGTATCAAACGCACCACACGCTGCTTAATCGAATGGCAATTGCATACCATGACACGCCCTTCTGAAGCAGCAGGTACTCGTTGGGATGAAATCGACCTAGAAGCTAAAATATGGACGATTCCACCAGCACACATGAAAAAACGTCGTGAACACCGCATCCCATTAACTGAACAAGCTATTGCCCTACTAGAAACCATGATGCCTATCAGTCAGCATCGAGAGTTTGTGTTCCCATCGGATAGAGATCCATTAAAGTCGTGTAATAACCAAACCGTAAATATGGCACTTAAACGCATGGGATTTGCAGGAAGATTAGTAAGTCATGGGTTGCGTTCACTGGCAAGCACTACGCTCAATGAGCAAGCTTTTGAGGCAGATTTAGTCGAAGCTGCATTAGCGCATGTAGACAGTAATCAAGTCCGTAGCACTTATAACCGTACCGATTACTTAGAAAGACGCATTCCTATGATGGTCTGGTGGAGTGAGCATATAGAAAAGGCTGCACAAGGCAGCCTCTCAGTTACAAGTACTCTAGCATTACAAGCAACAATTTAATTCACTTAAAGTAGCCAGTTAAAGTAGCAGTAATGCTGGCGACTACATTATCATGCCTACTAACACATTTCTGAACAGAAACATGTCAGAAATCGATCAAGTGTAGGGTGTTTCGCAAAACAAAGGTAAGACCGCCCCAGTAGTTAAGTGGTAAAAATAGCATTACCTGTACTCTTGGAAAAATCATACAATGTGCATACACGCTCACATTCTCAATGAGCAGCCATGCTACAATTCGAAAATTTTTCAATAAACGGAAGTTACAGTGCTAGAAAGAATACAAAAAATAGAAAATGTAGGTAACTACAGTCGAGCTATTGCTGGTGGCTTACCCCTTGGTCCCGTGAGTGTAATCTATGGTGAAAATAGAAATGGCAAGAGCACTCTTTGCGATATTCTTTATTCACTCTCCCTTAATGATCCTCAACTAGTCCTTGATAGAAAATCAATAATTCAAGGTCAAGCACCCGCAGCCATTAATCAATTGGTGGAGCTAAAATTCTCTGATAGACAACAGGCCGTAAAGTTCATAAATTCGGCGTGGGACTCTCAACCACCTGAAGGATCAAATCTATACATCTTCGACCACGGATTCATTCATCGAAATGTAATGGCTGGCACAAAATACAGTCGTGAGAATTCAACTAACGTTTCAGGGTTTATCTTAGGTGAAAACGTTGCGGCTTTTGATGCTCTCGAAGGTCGCAACCAACAACTAAGAACTGATAGACAAACCTTAAACCAACATAAAACAGAGTTGGAGGGTCACGAAATTGGTGATTTTGCAGCGTTTGTTGCGTTACCAGTACCAACTAAAACACTTGCTGAGGTAGATGCTGACATTCAAGCATCAAAACTGACTCAAGAACAACTCGCAACCCAAATCACGAATACAACGCAAATCACTCAGAGAGCCAATCTAAATGGTTTATTTAATGATATTTCTGTTACAGCGGTATCACTAGAAATCAATACTTGCTTAGCTCTATCTATGGAAAATGTGCATAACGCATCTAAAGCTATAGTTACTGCACATAAAAGCAAGGTTAACAACAAAGAGTCGTTCAACGGATGGGCTGCTAGTGGTGTCGAACACCTAGGTGAAGATTGCCCGTTCTGTAGTCAAGAATTAGGTGAAGAAGCTCAAAAACTAATCGATAGCTACAGAACTGCTTTTGATGATGCTTTCCAAAACTTTGTAAGAGACACCAGAACAGAAGTAACACGACTAAGAACCAAAACGCTTATCGATGTTAGCCTAGAAACGTTGACAGAGAAACATGAGCAAAACGTTGCTACTTTAGAAATTTACTCTGAAAATTCTATCAAAGACCAGTTAGCTAGACTCGACTACGAAACAACATTAGCTCATCGTTTCGAATCTGTTACTGAAGCACTTCAAGCTCTAACTGAGGAATCTGTTACAACTAATCGAGCGATTGATACTGCATTAACAAACAAATACGACGCCCCATACAATACTATTGACTCGATTAATTTCGATGAACTGCAATCAAAGTTAGATACTTTTAACGGCGCTATTCAAAGTTATGCTGACACCATTGAACCTTTGAATGCAATATTAATAGAATTTAAGAACAATCAAGATGTAGCTGATTTAAGAGAACAAAAACGCTTAGAAGTAGAGAATGAAGCTAGCATTAACCTTAGTCGTAAACGGTTAAATTTAGATGATCTTTGTGTTCAGTATGACGTTTTAAAAGCACAGATTATTGCTGATAAAGAGAGTTACAACGCTGATAAAGCAGATCTAGAGCTAGCTCAAGAGACGTTCTTGAATACATACTTTATCACTATCAATAACCTATTCAGACGTATTGGCTCTACCGACTTTGCTATATCTCGTAAGGTTAACCGTGGTGGAACTAGAACCGTCTATGACCTTGAGGTTAGGTTCAAAGGTCAACTGATAGACAACTCTAAACTTCATTGCTTGTTCAGTGAGTCAGACCGTCGAGCTTTGGCTCTTTGTATATTCTTAGCCAAAATACAACAACTTTCAGGCGAAGATAAAGCTAAAGCAATCTTGGTTATGGATGACCCTGTTACAAGCTTTGATAATGAGCGTATTTCTAGTATTTTGCGAATACTACATACTTTAGAGCCTAGTATTAAACAGATGGTTATAACGACTCACTATAAGGGCATGGCATCTGCGGTTATGAAAAAATTCGTAGATGTAAGCGCACTTAAAATTTATCAAGATGAAACAGGCTCAAAATTTATTTCAACAACAAAAGCAGAAATGACAGCGACACCTCACGATGAGCGTTATGCAGAAATCATGGCTTTTATCGAGCGCAGAACTCAAGAGAATCAAATAGGAAAACTTCGTCTATTTATTGAAGATGAAATGAGACAGCGATATAAGCTACCGCTAATTAACCTCAACCTTACGGAGAGAAATACATTTAGTGAATGTATTAACGCTCTTAGGGATAATAATCATATTAGTGCTGATGTAGCCCGTTCATTAGATGACTATCGAACGACACTCAATGGAGCTGCTCATGAACTAGACCCATGGTCACTTGAAGACTCACGAGGATACTCTGAAGGCATGATGGACTTCATTTACCACCAATTATAAACAGTTTCATATATTTACGCCTTATAACGATGTGCGTTATAAGGCGAATCACCCTAAATATACTGTTTACCTCCCCCCGAAAAAGCACTCGTATTAAAAATAATAGATAAAAATACCAAAATAATAGAACAAGGCTCAATCAATCTGAAACGACCTAACAATTAAGGTTCGAGTTGTTCCAATGTCTTTTTACCGTTGAAATACTAATCCCTAATTCTTTAGCAACTTTACTTTGTGACAATCCACCAGCTTTTTTTTCTTGTACAGCTATGGTCGTATCATGAGCCTCTGGTCTACCAAGTTTTATTCCTTGAACTTTGGCTCGCTCAATCCCTTCTTTAGTTCGTTCTCTTATTCGATTTCGTTCAAATTCAGCAAAAGCAGCAAAAGCAGCAAAAGCAGCAAAAGCAGCAAAAGCAGCAAACATTTGTAGCATCAACTTTCCTTCGGCACTTGATAAATTAGCAACAGGTAAATCTAAGCAAACGACCTTAACCCCTTTTTGCGTTAATAAATTAATCGTGTTTTGTACATCAATATTATCACGCCCTAAACGGTCTAATTTTAAAACAACTAACATATCACCTGATTCCATTTGGTGATTAATCAGCATTTTAAATTGCTCTCGCTTCATTGCTTCGACTGAGCCTGAAACCGTTTCACTAACGACTCGAGAATCTGAAATGTCATAACCTTTTTGACGAATAGCAATAATTTGGTTTTGTGTTGTTTGTTCAGGC
>SAMEA5043655__coassemble_49_pt1 | contig 30635 bp, 27 predicted proteins | sample SAMEA5043655__metabat2_low_PE_001 | metagenome-assembled genome bin SAMEA5043655 (sample SAMEA5043655) | Gadus morhua
GCACCTCGCACCTCGCACCTCGCACCTCGCACCTCGCACCTCGCACCTCGCACCTGTTTTTCTATAAACTTCAATGCATAATAACGAAAAATAACACATCTCCAATATTTGCGACTAAACAATGGTGTTAACTTGTGAATGTATTGACCTTTACTTATTCTTTAAATGTTGGCGATAATTTAAAACTGTAGCAATATTGTTGCTGCAGCATGTTTAGGTAAGTTTGCATCTAAGCGCTAGGGATATATAACAATAAAAATCCAAGCAGGAGCTATCGGAGAAAAGGGATGAGCAATGTGCGAATAAGTAATGGAAGACGTCGCTTTCTAACGGCAACAACTTCAATCGTCGGTGGTATAGGGGCGATGGCAATTGCAGTGCCGTTTATTAAATCTTGGAATCCGAGCGAGAAAGCGAAAGCTGCGGGGGCGCCCGTTGAAGTTAATATCAGTAAACTCGCTGACGGACAGATGATCCGCGTTGAATGGCGAGGTAAACCGGTATGGATTGTTCGTCGCAGTAAAGCAGTATTACAGCAACTTGTCACTCACGATGATCAACTTCGTGATCCCGCCTCTGAAGAACCGCAACAACCGGCTTATGCGCAAAATTTACATCGTTCATTAAAGCCTGAAATTTTTTTAGCTGTGGGTATTTGTACTCATCTAGGCTGCTCGCCAACGTATTTACCCAATAGTTTTAGTGATCAAGTCAGTGGTGTTGCCGCTGGCTTTTTTTGTCCATGTCACGGTTCAACCTTTGATATGGCTGGGCGAGTTTTTGCAGGCGTCCCCGCACCGCTTAATTTGGTGGTTCCACCGCATCAATTCTTAGACGATGACACCATTTTGGTTGGGCTTGATAAGGAGACGGTATAATGGCCGGTTTACTTGATTGGGTAGATAAACGTCTACCAGTAACAAATGCATACCGTAAGCATTTGTCCCAATACCCAATGCCTAAGAACTTTAATTTTTGGTATGTATTTGGTTCGTTAGCGATGTTAGTACTGGTGAATCAGATTCTGACAGGAATTTGGTTAACCATGAATTATGTGCCATCAGCCGATGGTGCGTTTGCTTCAATCGAATACATCATGCGAGATGTTGAGTATGGATGGTTATTGCGGTATATGCATTCGACCGGCGCATCAGCATTTTTTGTGGTGATATATTTACACATGTTCCGTGGCCTAATCTATGGCTCTTATCAAAAACCGCGTGAGTTGCTGTGGTTATTTGGGATGCTGATCTTTTTGATATTGATGGCTGAAGCCTTTATGGGGTATTTGTTACCGTGGGGACAAATGTCTTATTGGGGCGCACAGGTTATCATTTCCTTATTTGGTGCGATCCCAGTGATCGGTGATGATCTAACGTTATGGATCCGTGGCGATTATGTCATTTCTGGCGCAACCTTAAACCGTTTCTTTGCCTTACACGTAATAGCGTTACCGTTAGTATTATTATTATTAGTGGTATTACATGTGTTGGCGCTGCATGAGGTCGGGTCAAATAATCCCGATGGTATTGATACCAAGTTGCCAAAAGGCAGCAAAGGGGATGACTATCAAACCCAGTTCACTTTTCATGAAGATTACACCAAAAAATACGACATTATTGATTCGATCCCGTTTCATCCTTATGGCACGGTTAAAGATCTAATTGGGGTGGCAGTATTTGCACTTTTCTTCAGTTATGTGATCTTTTTTGCCCCTGAAATGGGCGGTTATTTTTTAGAAGCGCCAAACTTTGAAGCCGCTAATCCAATGAAAACCCCTGAACATATTGCCCCTGTTTGGTACTTCACCCCCTTTTATGCCATTTTGCGCGCGGTACCCGATAAATTGCTCGGGGTTGCCGCAATGGGAGCGGCAATTGTATTTTTATTCTTATTACCGTGGTTTGATCGCTGTAATGTGCGTTCGTTCCGTTATCGTAGCCGGTGGCATTTAGTGAATCTGGCTCAATTTACGGTGAGTTTTATCGCGTTGGGTATATTAGGATCGTTGCCTGTCACCCCTTTGTTTACCGTGCTGGCACAAATATTTAGTTTTACCTATTTTATGTTTTTTATTGTGTTGTTTTTTTACAGTAAAAATGAAGCGACTAAACCGCTACCGAAGAGGGTGAACTTCAAATGAAACAATGGATTGTAGCACTGCTTATTTGGCTGCCGACATTGGCATTTGCTGGTGGTGGAAATATAAGTTTGCAAGCGGCTAATAATGATTTAACAGATAAAGCCTCTTTACAACGGGGGGCCCAATTGTTCGCTAATTATTGTGCGGGTTGCCACTCAACCCAATATCAGCGCTATGAACGGGTTGCGACTGATTTAGGTATTCCGCGAGAACTCATGCAGCAGCATTTGATGTTTGATCCAAATGCTAAAATTGGCGACTTAATGACAAATTCAATGTCAGAACAATACGCTGCAACGTCATTTGGTGCCCCTACACCTGATTTAACGATGGTTGCTCGAGTGCGTGGCACCGATTGGTTATATACTTATTTACGTTCATTTTATGCTGATCCGAGTCGTCCATTTGGGGTTAATAACACCCTTTTCCCAAGTGTTGGTATGCCACATGTATTGGAAGAACTTCAAGGTGTCCCTCGTAAGATTTACGAGACTCAAATGATTGATGGCAGTCCGACTCAAGTGTTAATGGGCATTGAATCTGATGGTAGTGGTGAGCTAAACCCACAGCAGTATGATAACGCTGTGCGCGACATCGTTAACTTTTTAGATTATTCCGCTGAGCCAATGAAGCTTGAACGACAACGGTTAGGATTGTGGGTAATGGGGTTTATTGCCATATTCTTAGTATTAACAGTGTTGTTGAAGAAAGAATATTGGCGTGATGTCCACTGATAAGGTAATCTAGTGGGTTAAGAATCTCGCAATGGGGGCTTGAGCCTCCATTGCTTTTTGTGTATTGAAATATACTGGAGGGGTTGATGGCTGTTGCTGCCAATAAACGCTCTGTGATGACTCTGTATTCTGATGCTTCAGACATCTACAGCCATCAGGTGCGTATCGTACTAGCCGAAAAAGGCGTTAGTGTTGAAATTGAGCTGGTTGATCCAATGAACCTGCCGGAAGATCTGTTAGAACTGAACCCATACAGTTCAGTTCCAACATTGGTTGATCGCGAATTAGCGTTATACCAAGCTAACATTATTATGGAGTACTTGGATGAGCGTTTCCCTCACCCACCTCTAATGCCTGTTTATCCTGTTGCCCGTGGTAATAGTCGTTTGATGATGTACCGTGTTGAGCGTAACTGGTACTCACTGGCTGACAAGATTAACTCAGGTACTGCTGATGAAGCTGATAAAGCACGTAAGCAATTACGTGAAGAGCTATTAGCGCTGGCACCTGTATTTGCTGAATACCCATTCTTTATGAGTGACGAATTTAGCCTAGTTGATTGCTACCTAGCTCCACTGCTATGGCGTTTACCTGAAATGGGTATTGAGCTAAGTGGTACTGGTGCTAAAGAAGTGAAGGCATATATGACACGTGTATTTGAACGTGATTCATTCCTTGCTTCTTTAACTGAAGCTGAACGTGAAATGCGTTTAACTGGCCAGTAATTATGGATATGGAAAATATGACGCCGCGTCGCCCTTATTTGTTGCGCGCGTTTTATGATTGGTTGGTTGATAATGACCTTACGCCACATTTAGTCGTTGATGCGACTTTACCTGGTGTTAAGGTGCCTATGGAATTTGTTAGTGATGGTCAAATCATTCTTAACACAGCGCCTATGGCAGTGGGTAACCTTGAATTGAGCAATGAAGCAGTCAGCTTTAGTGCCCGTTTTAGTGGTCGTCCACATTCAGTTATCGTACCTATGTATGCGGTATTGGCTATTTATGCACGTGAAAACGGTGCAGGAACGATGTTCGAGCCAGAAGCCGCATATGATACTGAAACCGCTATCTATGATGATGAGCATGCGTTAGAAGACGATATCAGTGATGATGTTGTGTCTCCTGCAGTTTCGCCATTTGCAGTCGTTACTGAAGCGGCTGAAGGTGATGAGCCTGATGATGAGCCACCACGTCCACGTGGTCGTCCAAGCTTACGCGTTGTCAAATAACATTGGCAATCAGCTAAAATAAAAACGCAGCCAGTGGCTGCGTTTTTTTATGGCGGTAATAACGCTATTGATTAAGAGCGTTGTGGTTTTTCAAACAGCGTAACAACGTGCTCAACCCCTGAAACATTACGGGCAATATTCGTTGCTACTGCAGCTTGCTCTGGTGCGACATAACCCAATAAAAATACCCGTTTATTTTCGGTGATCACTTTGATAACCACATTGGTGAGTTGTTTACTGGCAATTAGCTGCGATTTTACTTTAGTGGTTAACCACGCATCGTTACTAATACTCGTCATCGCTAATAACGGTCGCACTTGAATTTGATCATAAATATGATCGACATCAGTGATACCGCGGACTTGATTAACAAATGCTTGTTTTAGCTGTGGTGATGCTGCTTGGCCGACTAGTAATATCCTACCGTCTAATGCCACACTATCGATACTCAACTTTTTAGTATATTTACGCGTATGGGCAATACCCGCAATATCCATTTCTATTTTTTGATCTTGCCAATGTTGAGTATTGTCACGCGGATCTTGGGTTGAAAAAACAGAGCAGCCAGACAGTGATAAACTCGATATAACGAGTAACGCTAATAACCACTTCATCAATTAGCCTTCGTGATGCGGAAATAAAACTTGGTCAATTAAATCACACAAGCAATGCACCGTGAGTAAGTGACCTTCTTGAATACGAACAGTACGTTGGGATGGAATACGAATTTCAACATCTTGCACACCTAATAATCCTGCCATTTCTCCACCATCTTTGCCCGTTAAAGCAATAATAGTCATATCACGCGTCAGTGCGGCTTCCATGGCTTTAATAATATTTTTACTGTTACCACTGGTGGACAGTACCAATAAAATATCACCAGCTTGTCCTAAGGCACGGACTTGCTTTGAAAAAACTTCATCATGGTGGTAATCGTTAGCAATAGCGCTTAACACGGTAGTATCGGCAGTTAAGGCGAGTGCAGGTAGGCTTGGACGTTCAATTTCAAAACGGTTAATTAAGCATGAAGCGAGTTGTTGGGCATTGGCTGCTGAGCCGCCATTGCCACAACTTAAAATTTTATTGCCATTTAATAGGCTTTGAACCATCACTTGAGCTGCTTTTGAAATTGCATCAGGTAATGCTTCAGCTGCCGCTATTTGGGTTTGAATACTTTCGGTGAAACTTTCTCGAATGCTATCTAGCATGACTAACCTTCAACTAATATGTTAGTAAACCACTCAATGTGGTGGTGATTACCTTGGATAGCAATAACATCAAAGCGAAATTGGCAATGCTCAATCGCGAAGCCGTTTTTCTGTAACCAAAAAAAAGCGGCTCGTTTGAGTTTTTGTTGTTTGCGCCAATTTACCGCTTCAACGGCTGATCCATAGTGAGCTTGGGTTCGGTATTTTACTTCAATAAACACCAAACACTTACCTTGTCGCATGATTAAATCAATTTCACCACTGCGACAGCTAAAATTTCGTGCAATAGGCGTCAAATGATGGCGGCACAGATATTGTTCCGCCATTTGTTCATAGACTTGGCCAATTTGACGTTTATTGGGCAGAACTCTCACCGTTGATTAGGTTAATATTATCGGCTGCATTCGTTGTACTAGAAAGTGGTGCTGTTGGGGTATGTGTTGCCGTCAATGGTGTTATGCCTTGACTGCTAAACTTGCCCCAATCCATTTCACGTTGAACAACACAATGATTATTCACTGACAATTGACCTGTTTCCCCTTGTACACTGTAATGATTATTAGCGCGCATTTCAGGTAGTTTTTTGGCGATCAAGTAAGCATCCATACCAAAAGCATGTAAACGGATACTGGTGTTACCTTGATGTGGCCACAATTGATTAAAGCGCTCCATATAACCCGCTTGAGGGTTGATCAGTAATGGAATATCACTCACTTCGATACCGCGTAATTCACGGTTAGTATTGTGATTATCAGGATTACTGCGTGAGCTAGCGTAGATCTGGGCAGGATCACCACTCGGAGGCATTGATGCTTCAATGAAAGGTTTTAGCATCATCACTTCGTTACGGCTAGCGACCATATAAATCGCATCAACCTGGCTGCCTCGACCGCTAGTAAAAGCCGCTTTAATTTGCTGAGGTATTTCAGCACGGCTACCAAAATTAACGATAAGGGCTGGTTGGTTATCAAGCTGTAACCATTGCTGATTAAACGCTTGTGCTACCCGTTGGCCAAAGCCATTTGATGGCACTAATATTGCTGGGTTACGATGGCCTTGGGCATAAATGCGTTGTGCCGCTTGTTGTGCTTCCTGCTCTGGCGATAATGCAAAATAACAAGCATTAGGCTTATTATTACTGATTTGTGGTGGCATATTTAGCGCCAGCATATTGATATGGCTGGTGTTATCCTGCTGAAATTCAGTAATAATATTTTTACGCAGTGGACCAACAACAAACTGAGTACCATTATGTTGTAGTTGGGTCATGATATCTGGCATTGATTGAGCTTCGGTATCATAGATATTGAGCTCATTATCAGCATCGCGGCCTTTATCATCCATCATCGCATTAATGAAACCATCACGAACCGCTTTACCTTGTGCGGCAAAACGACCCGAAAGTGGTAACAACAAGGCAATATTATCAAGTTTAACCGCTTTCATATCGATTAATGCTTGTAGAGTTGCCGGTAAAAATTGATTTGCAGGATGATAAGGGTGGCTATGTAGCCATTGTTCAAGCGCTTGTTTAAGTTGCATTGGCTGCATCGTTGCATTGTTTTTCAACATTGCGAGTTCAACCCAACCTTTAAGGACATTATCGTTATCGGTGAGTTTAACACTGGCTAATTGCGCATTGGTATAACCCGATAGATCATGCCACAGCTGTTGCCAGTTAGCCGCTTTTTGAGTTTGATCTAAATAGAAATCAAGCTTAGTCCGTTCACGTGCAGCTTGGAACGGATGGTTTAACTGTTCTAATAGATTCGCACGCAGTGTGTAATAACGCTGATATTGACTCTTAGTCAGTTGCCACGATGGCTGAAAGTTTAAACTATTAAGTGCTGCTTGTGGTTGACCCTGATGCTCACGTACCATTGCGCGTGCGAGTTGCCACTCCGCAATTTGGGTTGGGCTCATAGATTGTTGTGATAATTTAGCAATCCATTGATCGGCTTGTTGCCATTTATTTTCGAGGATCATCGCTTTTACAGCCATGATCTCCCAGTTAATGCGCTCTGCGCCATCACTGATATTGGCTTTACTTAAATAGGCGGCTGAGCTTTGAGCGGCTACCGCAGTGATATCGGTTAATGGCACCTGATTATTGTACAGGTTTGGCGTACTACATCCTGCTAAAGCAACAGCAAGGGCTACAGGGGCCATTAGTCGTGATACACTTTTACGCTTATGGGTAAAATTGGGCATTGAATTTATTCAACTGTGACAAATTACTCTTGATATTAATTGCAGATGAGATCTTAGACAAATGAGTGAGAGCAATTCAGGCATGGTAGATGTCGCAACTTTGTACATCGTACCGACACCTATCGGTAATCTTGCTGATATAACGCAGCGCGCACTAGACGTATTAGCAAACGTAGATTTAATTGCTGCTGAAGATACACGTCATACATCGCGATTGTTGTCCCATTTCTCTATCTCGACCCGCACCTTTGCGCTTCACGATCATAATGAACAGCAAAAAGCTGACTATTTGATTGAGAAACTTCAGGCAGGTACCAGCATTGCGCTTGTGTCCGATGCTGGTACGCCGCTGATCAGTGATCCAGGGTATCATCTTGTTAATCGCTGTCGTCATGCGGGTGTTAAAGTTGTGCCTTTACCAGGTCCATGTGCTGTAATTACAGCCTTGAGTGGTTCAGGTTTACCGTCTGACCGTTTTAGCTTTGAAGGTTTTCTTCCTCCAAAAAGCAAAGGTCGCCGCGATTGTTTTCAAGCATTAGCCGACGATGCGCGCACATTGATCTTTTATGAATCGCCACATCGTATTAATGATTCCCTAAGTGATATGTTAGCTGTGCTTGGCCCTGATCGCCAAGTAGTATTGGCGCGTGAGTTAACAAAAACTTATGAAACTATCCATGGTGCACCACTTGGCGAGCTAATTGATTGGCTAGCGGAAGACAGTAATCGTGTCCGTGGTGAGATGGTGATCTTAGTTGCGGGCCACCGCGCTCAGAAAGATGAGTTATCAGTTGAGGTTCTGCGCACGCTAACCCTACTCGCTAAAGAGTTACCACTTAAAAAAGCAGCGGCGCTAACCGCTGAGATTCATGGGGCCAAGAAAAATGCATTGTATAAGTGGGGCCTTGAGAATCTAGAATAAGCAGTATATTTGATGGCTTCTATTTGCTTACAGAGTCGTATAGCGTGGTTTTTATCAACGAATTAAAATCAGGCGCTGGTTTTTTGTTCAAGCTGTAATTTTGGTGATTTTTTCACTGGTAACTGTGAGCGTAGTCTTATACAATTCGTGTCGGAGTTGGTCAGGTAATCGCTGCTTCGTTGGTAACCTTCGGGAAATCAATGGAGGGGAGGAAAGTCCGGGCTCCACAGGGCAGGGTGCCAGATAACGTCTGGGGGGCGCAAGCCCACGACAAGTGCAGCAGAGAGCAAACCGCCGATGGCCCATTGCTTGCAATGGTGCACAGGTAAGGGTGAAAGGGTGCGGTAAGAGCGCACCGCGCGGCTAGTAATAGTTTGTGGCAGGGTAAACTCCACCCGGAGCAAGACCAAATAGGTCCCTAATGGCGCGGCCCGCGTTGGGGACGGGTAGGTTGCTTGAGTCTGTGAGCGATTGCAGACCTAGACGAATGATTGCCGCCGCGAAAGCGGAACAAAACCCGGCTTATCGACCGACTCCCTACATTTAGAGAAGGTGGTGTTTGATTACAAGCACCACCTTTTTTTCGTTTTATTTTCCGCCAAAATTACATTTCGCAATCAGGTTAATTAGGCCACTGTTAGAAGTGTGTCTGAATTACTGCCAATTGCTTGACATCGTTTTTGTCTCATACGTACACTTTGTGGTGGGAATTTGTGGGGAAAAGTGGTGTTGTCTCATTATCTTTGTTGTTATGCTGCTAAAATGAGTGATTAACGTACTCTTTTATTGTGTAATTTAATCGAGATCCCCCAATGTTAAGAGGTGCCACTAGCGTTGTTATTGATGATAAAGGTCGCTGGGCAATGCCTAAGCGTTATCGAGTATCATTAATCGAACAATGTCAGGGACGCTTTGTTTGTACTATCGATCACCAGTTTTGTTGCTTGTTGCTATATCCCATCGATGAATGGGAACGAATTGAAGCTAAATTAGTATGTCTATCCAGCTTTCACCCCGCAGAACGCCGCTTGCAACGATTATTGCTTGGGCATGCTTGCGAGTGTGAATTGGATACGCAGGGAAGGATATTAATTCCACCGACGTTAAGACAATATGCTCAATTAGCGAATAAAATAATGGTCGTTGGCCAGTTAAATAAATTTGAAATCTGGTCTGCGCCTTTATGGCAACAGCAAATTGAACATGATATCGACCTTCAGGCTAAGGATGCGTCGGAATATTCCCCGCGCCTTAGTGAGCTTTCACTTTAGCTGAAATTATATTTATGTCTGAGCAATTTGAGCACGTTTCCGTTTTACTTAATGAATCAGTAGACGGGTTAGCGATTAAACCCGACGGTATCTATATCGATGGTACTTTCGGCCGCGGCGGCCATAGCCGTTTAATTCTTTCAAAATTAGGTGATAACGGTCGCCTTTATGGTATTGATCGCGATCCACAAGCGATTGCTGAAGCACAAAAAATTGATGATCCACGTTTTGAGATTATCCATGGTCCATTCTCTGGCATGGAAAAATACATGCAAGAACGTGATCTGATTGGTCGTGTTGATGGCGTATTACTTGATTTAGGTGTTTCGTCACCACAACTTGATGATGCTGAACGCGGTTTTAGTTTCATGCGTGACGGTCCACTGGATATGCGTATGGATCCGACATCAGGTATGTCTGCTGCCGAATGGCTAGCAGAAGCGGATGCTGATGATATTGCATGGGTATTAAAAGAGTTTGGTGAAGAACGTTTCGCTAAACGTATTGCCCGCGGTATTGTTGATCATCGTGAAAATCCTGATAAAGAACCGCTAACGCGTACCCGTGAATTAGCCAGTCTTATTGCTGAAGTGTCACCGTTTAGAGATAAGCATAAGCACCCAGCAACCCGTAGTTTCCAAGCTATTCGTATTTACATCAACAGTGAATTAGAAGAGATTGATACTGCTTTGCATGGCGCAATGAATACCCTTGCATCCGGTGGTCGTTTATCGGTGATCAGTTTCCATTCATTGGAAGATCGGATGGTAAAACGCTTTATTCGTAAGCAAAGTAAAGGGCCTGATGTACTCGCTGGCTTACCTCTAACCGAAGATCAAATTAAAGCGCTAGGCAGTGCTGATATGAAACCTATCGGTAAAGCAATTAAACCGTCACAAAATGAACTCGGTTATAACACTCGCGCTCGTAGTTCAGTATTACGTTTGGCCGAGCGTCTATGAAACCAACAGAATCTTCAATGAATCTGGCTAGCCTGATCGGACGAGACCTCGTCACGGTCGGGTTGGTGCCGCTGATTTTAGCCTTCGCTATCCTTCTTTCTGCCTTATCTGTTGTTTATGTTACTCATGAATCTCGTCAATTAATTGCTCAGCAAGAAAAGTTGCTTATGCAACGTGAGAACTATGATGTTGAGTGGCGAAATCAAATTCTTGAAGAAAATTCACTTGCAGAGCACAGTCGTATTGAACGATTAGCTGAAACTGAACTCAAAATGCAACGTCCATCTGTCGATAATGAAATTGTTATACATTAAAAGATGAAATTATTTAATCGTTCAAATAAAAAGACTCAGGTTAGTCGTCAGGGTACTCCATTTCTAAAATGGCGTTTTGCCATCGTCTGTGGTTTTATTTTATTAGGTTTCTTTGGCCTAATTGCCCGCGCTGCCTATATTCAGGTACTTGAACCTGGTCGACTTATTCAAGAAGGTGATGCTCGTTCGTTGCGGGTGCAGTTAATGCCCTCCGCACGCGGTATTATTTCCGATCGTAACGGTGAGCAACTTGCTGTTAGTGTGCCAGTACAAGCCGTATTCGCTAACCCGGTTGAGATCTTTAAACACGGTGGTTTAAGTGAAACTAACCGCTGGAATGCACTTGCTGATGTCCTCGATCTTGACCGTGCAAAACTACTGAAACGCCTCGAAAAAAACAAAAACCGCAAGTTCATTTATCTCGCGCGTCAAGTTAGCCCACCAATGGCAAATTACGTTCAGAAACTTAAATTACCTGGTATTGGTTTAAGAGCAGAATCTCGTCGTTTCTATCCTTCCGGTGAAGTCAGTGCGCAGTTAATTGGTTTTACGGGTATTGATGGCCATGGACTTGATGGTATCGAAAAAACCTATGATGGTTGGCTAACGGGAGAACCTGGACGCCGCACCGTACGTAAAGATCGTTATGGCCGTGTGGTTGAAAATATTTCCCAGCAAAGCCGTCAACCAGGCAAACCGTTAGAACTCAGTATTGATCAGCGCATTCAAGCCATCGCTTATCGTGCCGCCAAAGAAGGGGTGATGGATATTCCCGCCACTTCGGTCAGCATTGCGATTTCCGATGTTCGCACTGGTGAAATTCTAGCAATGGTCAATGCGCCGTCATTTAACCCTAATGATCGTAATGATCGTCAGCCGTATAAAATGCGTAACCGCGTGATCACAGATACTTTTGAGCCCGGCTCAACAGTGAAACCATTTGTAGTGTATACCGCGCTTAAAACTGGTGTCGTTAATGAACATACGCTGATTAATATTCCGCAGAGTAAGCATTTCCGCGTTGGTAGCAAGGTGATCACTGACGTATCACGCATTGAACCATTAGCGACCGTTCAACGTATTTTACAAAAATCGAGTAACATCGGTGTGAGTAAACTATCGCTAGCGATGCCAGTGGAAGATATTTTAGATACCTACCGTAAAGTCGGTTTTGATGAGCCATCAGGGATCAACTTGATTGGTGAAACAACCGGTCACTTCCCGAATCGTTATCGTTGGTCTGACATTGGTCGTGCCACTTTAGCGTATGGTTATGGTATTTCATTAACGCCGATTCAATTACTGCATGCCTACACCACCTTAGGTGCTTATGGTATTAAACGTCCGTTATCAATTCTAAAAACAGAAAAAGTGGTACCGGGAGAGCAAGTACTTGATCCTAAAATCGCTAAGAAAATTCTGTTGATGATTGAATCTGTAACCGATAAAGCCGGTGGTGGTGGTGGTTGGCGAGCAGCCATTCCAGGTTACCGCGTTGGTGTTAAAACCGGTACTGCGAAAAAAGCGATTGCGGGTGGTTATGGTAATGATTACTTCTCTTATACTGTAGGTGTAGCGCCAATTAGTCATCCACGGTTAGCGATTGTAGTGATGGTCAATGAGCCTAAAGGCGATAAATTCTATGGCGGTGCAGTTGCTGCGCCAATTTTATCAAAAGTACTTGGTGGAGCATTACAGATCCTGAACGTGCCGCCAGATGCTGATACGCTAAAAATAGATAAATGAGTATGAACATGGCATCGGTTACACAGGAAGTACAATTAGGCGCTTTATTGGCGCCTTGGTTAACAGCCAGCAATGTACCAGCTGAATATCTACAGTTGGCGTTAACTGCGATGACATTAGATAGCCGTCAGGTAACCCCTGGGTGTTTATTTGCTGCGGTTAATGGTCATGCCGTTGATGGTCGTCGTTTTATTGATAATGCGATTGCGGCAGGTGCGAGCGCGATTGTTGCAGAAGCTGACGATATTGCTGCTGACGGTGAGATCCTATTTAAGAATGGGATCATTATTATCTATTTGCACGATCTCGGTCATAAGTTATCTGCTATTGCTGGGCGCTTTTATGCTGAACCTGATAGTAAGCTTAAATTGTATGCTGTAACTGGCACCAATGGCAAAACCACCATTAGTCAATTATTGGCACAATGGGCTGATTTAATTGGCTATCGCGCTGGTGTGATGGGCACCACGGGTAATGGTTTGTTAACGGATCTACAGCCAGCAGCGAATACCACGGGTAGTGCGATTGAAATTCAACAGACTTTAGCTGAGTTAGTCGCACAAGGGGCTAACTTTGCTGCGATGGAAGTGTCATCTCACGGTTTAGTTCAAGGGCGAGTTAGTGCGTTGCATTTTGTCGCCAGTATCTTTACCAACCTTAGTCGAGATCATCTTGATTATCATGGTGATATGGCACATTACGCCGCAGCTAAAAAAAGTTTATTCACCGAGCATGACAGTGGTATCGCGGTTATTAATGCCGATGATGCAGTCGGTCTACAATGGCTAGTCGATTTACCTCAAGCGGTTGCGGTGGCGATGAATACTGAAGCTGTTGCCACCCATGCCGGATCAAAGCTATGGGCAACAGCGGTCGATTTTAGCACTCAAGGTGTCACTATTAGTTTTGAGTCCAGCTGGGGTAACGGTACCTTTACCGCACCATTAGTCGGTTCATTTAATGCAACAAATTTGTTACTGGCATTAGCAACTTTACTTGTTAGTGGTCATTCATTGCCTGAGTTGTTAGCGGTAGCACCACGTTTACAAGCCGTGATCGGGCGCATGGAAGTGTTTCAATCACCTCTGAGCGATAAAGCGATGATGGTGGTTGATTATGCCCATACGCCTGATGCATTAGAAAAAGCCTTGCAAGCCTTACGGGTTCATTGTGAAGGCAAATTGTGGTGTTTATTTGGTTGTGGCGGTGATCGTGATACAGGTAAACGACCAATGATGGCGGCGATTGCTGAACAATATGCTGATCATATTATTTTAGTCGATGACAATCCGCGTAGTGAAGATCCACTGCAAATCATGCTGGACATGCAAGCGGGATTAACGGCTGCTGCGACTGCTACCGTGATTCATGATCGCGCTCAAGCGTGTGCTTATGCAATCTCACAGGCAAACTCAAATGACATCATTCTGGTTGCCGGAAAAGGTCATGAAGATTACCAAATTCTAGCTGATCGTACGATCCACTATTCAGACCGCGAAACTGTGGCCGCATTATTTAGAGAACAGGCATGATAAAGGTTCAACTAAGTCATTTACAGTCAGTACTCAATGCTGAACTTATTGGCGCGGATGCTGAGATTGCAGCAGTATCAACCGATACGCGAGCAATTGATAATAACACCCTTTTTATTGCCTTAATTGGTGAGCGGTTTGATGGTCATGATTTTTGTCAAACTGCGGTTGATAATGGGGCAAAAGCCTTGTTGGTCAGTAAGCCGTTAGCGTTAGATATTCCACAATTGGTTGTTGCTGATACCCATCAAGCCCTTGGTCAATTAGGGGCATGGTTAAAAGCCAAAATGACGGCGGAGCATGGTTTAAAAACCCTCGCGTTAACAGGTAGTTGTGGTAAAACCACCGTCAAAGAAATGGCGGCAGCGATTTTAGCCACCAAAGGTAAAGTGCTAGCCACCGCAGGTAATTTTAATAATGATATTGGTGTGCCTTTAACATTATTGCGTTTAACCTCTGCTGATAACTATGCTGTGATTGAGCTCGGTGCTAATCACTTAGGCGAGATTGCTTACACTACTGCATTAGTTAAACCTGACGTGGCATTGATCAATAACCTTGCGGCAGCGCATCTGGAAGGGTTTGGCTCATTAGAAGGTGTTGCTAAAGCGAAAGGTGAAATTTTTGCAGGATTAGCCGCGCAAGGGCAGGCGGTGATTAATCTTGATTCTAATCGTGTTGCAATGTGGCAACCGTCACTTACAGCGCATACCGTTGTGAGCTTTTCTGCTACCACCAATAATGCTGATTATTTTGCGTCAGAGATAAAGATTAACGCTCAAGGGTTAGCGTGTTTTACAATGCAAACCCCTGTTGGCGCGATTGATATCCAGTTAACGTTAGCGGGCACTCACAATGTCAGTAATGCCTTGGCAGCTGCAGCGTTAACTATGGCATTAGGGGCAACTCTTGTTGATGTAAAACAAGGATTAGAGACAGTTACTAACGTTAAAGGTCGATTAGCGATCACTGAGCCTCATTCAGGGCTACGGTTAATTGATGATACTTACAATGCTAGCGTTGCTTCTGTGAAAGCAGCAATTGATGTACTGCATAGTTTCAGCGGTCAGCGTTACTTTATTTTAGGTGACATGGCTGAGTTGGGCGAAGAAAGTGATAGCTTACACCGTGAAGTCGGTGAATATGCACGTGATAAACAGTTTGACTGCGTGATGACATTTGGTCGTGCCAGTGCTGTTGTCAGTGATTTGAATAATGGTCAGCATTTTAGCAATAAAACTGCGTTGATCGATGAACTTAAACAACAATTACACCAACAATTTAGTCAACATCCAACTTCACAAGTGACTGTACTTGCCAAAGGCGCGCGTAGCTCACAGATGGAAGATGTTATTATTGCCTTGCAGGAAGATAAATAATGATTTACTGGTTAGCTGACCACTTTCAGTCCTCAATCCCCTTTTTCCGTCTGTTTGAATACCTGACGTTCCGCGCCATTATGAGTATTTTAACAGCCTTATTGTTCTCATTGTGGTTAGGTCCACGCATGATTGCTCGTTTGCAGATGCTGCAGATTGGTCAAATTGTACGTAACGATGGCCCTGAATCACATTTCAGTAAGCGTGGTACGCCAACCATGGGCGGGCTGATGATTTTAGCCGCGATTACGTTAACTGTACTGTTATGGTGTGATCTTAGTAACCCTTATGTTTGGGCTGTATTGGCTGTGATGTTGGGTTATGGCGCGGTTGGTTTTGTCGATGATTACCGTAAAGTGGTGCGTAAAAATACCGATGGCTTAATTGCGCGTTGGAAATATTTTTGGCAATCAGCCATCGCACTTGTGGTGGCTTTTGTGCTTTATGCCTACGGCAAAGATACTGCAGCAACCCAATTAGTGGTGCCGTTCTTTAAAGATGTAATGCCACAGTTAGGTCTGTCTTACATCGTGCTGACTTATTTTGTGATTGTCGGTACCAGTAACGCGGTTAACTTAACCGATGGTTTAGATGGTTTAGCTATTATGCCAACAGTAATGGTTGCTGGGGGTTTTGCCTTTATTGCATGGGCAACAGGTAACTACAACTATGCTGAATATCTGCATATCCCTTACTTAAGTAATGCGGGTGAGTTAGTTATTTTATGTACCGCAATTGTTGGTGCAGGCTTAGGTTTCTTATGGTTTAACACTTATCCAGCGCAAGTATTTATGGGCGATGTAGGCTCATTAGCATTGGGTGGTGCATTAGGTACGATTGCGGTATTAGTTCGTCAAGAGTTCTTATTGGTGATCATGGGCGGTGTGTTCGTGATGGAAACCGTATCGGTTATTTTGCAAGTCGGCTCGTTTAAACTGCGTGGTCAACGTATTTTTCGTATGGCGCCGATTCACCATCACTACGAATTAAAAGGCTGGCCAGAACCACGTGTTATCGTTCGTTTTTGGATCATCACGTTGATGCTGGTATTGATTGCATTAGCAACATTGAAGGTACGTTAACATGAATGGCTTGGCAGGGATAAACAAGGTTGTTGTGATTGGACTTGGTATGACAGGTCTATCGGTGGTTAACCATTTAGTACGATTACCGCAATCACTGGACATTAAAGTGATTGATACCCGTGATAACCCGCCAGGCCAAGACCAATTGCCCGCTGGCGTTGATTTATGTGCCGGGCTGTGGAATCTGCAATGGTTACTCGATGCTGACTTGATTGTTGCCAGCCCTGGTATTGCATTAGCAACCCCTGAGTTATTTTTAGCGGCTCAATCTGGGGTTGAGCTGGTGGGCGATATTGAGTTATTTGCTCGTGCCGTTAACAAACCGGTGATCGCGATCACCGGTTCTAATGGCAAAAGTACGGTCACCAGTCTTGTCGGTGAAATGGCTAAAGAAGCCGGTGTTAATGTCGGTGTCGGCGGTAATATTGGTTTTGCAGCGCTAGATATGTTGGCACAAGATCATGATCTTTATGTGTTAGAACTATCAAGTTTTCAGTTAGAAACCACTTCATCGTTAGCGCTTGAAGCGGCAGTATATTTAAATCTGTCAGAAGATCATATGGATCGCTATCCTGGTGGTTTAGCCGATTACAGTAATGCCAAAATGCGTATTTTTGAGCATGCTAAATTAGCTGTCTATAATCGTGACGATCTCGCTACTAAGCCTGATTTTAACGGTAATATGACCAGTTTTGGTTTTGATAATGCTGATTATGGTTTGGTGATGGTTGATGGCGCGGAATGGTTAGCGATTAGTGGCGAACCATTAATGGCTGTCAGTGAGATTGCGTTAGTTGGCCGTCATAACGTCGCCAACTGTTTAGCTGCATTAGCGTTAGCCGATGCGGTTGGCATTGATCGCGTCGCAGCTTGTCAAACAATGCGTCGTTACACAGGTTTAGCCCATCGCTGTCAATTAGCCGTTAATCGCCATGGTGTTAAATGGGTTAATGATTCTAAAGCGACCAACCTTGCCAGCACTGTGGCAGCATTAACCGGTTTGCAATTAGCTGGCAAACTGCATTTATTAATGGGTGGTGATGGTAAAGGCGCTGATTTCAGCGAACTTAAACCGGTTCTGGCTGACTTAAATGTACAACTTTATTGTTTTGGGCGTGATGGCCATTTATTTAGCGAACTAGTAGAGAACGCGATAAATGTAGACACCATGAGTGAAGCAATGGATCGCGCAGCTGCTACGGCACAAGCTGGCGATATGGTTTTATTATCACCGGCGTGTGCGAGTTGGGATCAATTTGCCAACTTTATGGCACGCGGTGATGCTTTTGTTGAACAAGCCATTCGGCTTCAAGATTCAGTCTCAGGAAATATGTAATGTTTAAAATGGCCCGTAACGGATTATCGGTAATCTCTGGCTGGTTTTTAAAACCCGCCAAACCGATTCTGTATGATCGCCAATTAGTGTGGATCGCAATCGCCTTGATGATTACTGGTTTAGTGATGGTAACGTCAGCATCCATACCTGTCGCCACTCGTCTTACTGGTATGCCTTTCTTCTTTGCGCTACGACATGCGTTCTTTTTAGCCTGTTCGCTAGTGATTGCTGCGATTGTTATGCGGATCCCATTATCGAAATGGGAAAAGTATAGCGTTCCGATGTTGTTAATTTCGATCTTCTTGTTGATCGTCGTATTAGCTATTGGTCATTCGGTCAATGGTGCCGCGCGCTGGATCCCGCTAGGGGTGTTTAACCTTCAACCTGCGGAAGTGGCTAAACTGTCGTTATTTGTGTTCCTCGCCGGTTATTTAGTCCGTAAAAATAATGAAGTGAGAGACAATGTTGTCGGTTTCCTAAAACCTCTTGGCGTTCTCGGTATTATGGGGTTTCTATTGCTGCAACAGCCTGACTTAGGATCGTTTGTAGTAATGTTTGTCGGTACCATCGGAATGCTCTTTATTGCTGGCGCGCGTTTGTGGCAGTTCTTAGTGATGTTGGCCGCGGCATTTGTTGGCATTGCGATGTTGATCATCTTTGAACCTTATCGTCTGCGACGCGTCACCTCGTTTTTAAACCCATGGCAAGATCCTTATGGCAGTGGCTATCAGTTAACTCAATCACTGATGGCATTTGGTCGTGGTGAATGGTTTGGTCAAGGGCTGGGTAATTCGATTCAAAAATTAGCCTATCTTCCAGAAGCCCATACCGACTTTGTATTTGCTGTCTTAGCTGAAGAATTAGGATTAATTGGCGTTATTATCGTTTTAACACTGCTGTTTGCTTTAGTGTTTAAAGCGATCATTATCGGACGTAAATGTCTTGAGGGCGGATTATTATTTGGCGGTTATCTCGCGATTGGGTTTGGTATTTGGTTTGCCTTCCAAACCTTGGTTAACGTTGGCGCGGCCGCGGGTATTGTACCCACTAAAGGCTTAACCTTGCCCTTGATCAGTTATGGTGGTTCGAGTTTATTTATTATGGCTGCTGCGGTGGCGATTTTGATTCGAATTGATTTTGAACAACGGGTTGCGGCTAAATTTTCATCAGAGCATCCTGCTGATGTTGATGATGAAGCATTAGATAATATGGACGTCGCGGTTGAACAAGTCGGCTTGGGTTCTCAAGTACTGGCAACCGCTGCTAATTTACAACTAGAACAAGATAAAAAGCATTCTAATGACAAACAATAAACGTTTATTGGTGATGGCTGGTGGTACTGGTGGTCACGTTTTCCCAGGGCTTGCCGTTGCGCGTAAATTACAACAACAAGGGTGGGAAATCCGCTGGTTAGGTACCGCCGATCGCATGGAAGCGGAATTAGTACCGAAACATGGTATTGATATCGATTTTATTAAAGTCAAAGGCCTACGTGGTAGCGGTATTGTGTCTTTACTCGGCGCACCGTTTAAAATTGTTGGCGCTATTATTCAAGCGCGTAAATACATTAAAGCATGGCAACCGGATGTAGTACTTGGCATGGGGGGCTATGTCAGTGGTCCCGGTGGTGTTGCTGCGTGGTCATTAGGCATTCCGGTGGTATTGCATGAACAAAATGCTGTCGCTGGTTTAACCAATCAATGGTTAGCAAAAATAGCCGCTAAAGTGCTGCAAGCTTTTCCTGGTGCATTTAAAGACAAGCAAGTGGTCGGTAATCCCGTCCGTGAAGATGTGACGTTACTGCCCGCGCCAAAGCAACGCTTTGCTGAACGAAGTGGTCCGATTCGGGTATTGGTCATGGGGGGCAGTCAAGGGGCACGTATTTTAAATCAGACCATGCCAGAGGTCGCCGCTATCCTTGGTGAGCACGTGACGATTTGGCATCAGGCGGGTAAAGGTAATCAGCAATCGACGGAACAAGCTTATGCTAAAGAAACCCAAACACCGCATAAAGTGACCGAGTTTATTGATGATGTTGCCGCTGCTTATGGTTGGGCTGACTTAGTGGTTTGCCGTTCAGGTGCATTAACGGTTTCAGAACTATCGGCAGCAGGTGTTGGCGCTATTTTTATTCCCTTTATGCACAAAGATCGCCAACAAGCATTAAATGCACAACATTTAGTGGCGTGTGGTGCGGCAAAAATGATCGAGCAACCGCAACTAACGGTTGATGGTCTAGCCCAACAAATTAATTTATTAAATCGTATTGCGCTTGAGCATATGGCTTGTGCGGCGCGTAATGCTGCAATCATTGACGCAGACCAACGTGTTGCTGATGTGATCAAATCACTAGCAAAGAATTAAACAGGAACCAAGTGATGAGTAAACTGGATAACCAGCAATTAGCAAAGATTCGAACTATGGTGCCCGAGATGCGCCGAGTCGAACGTATTCACTTTGTTGGTATTGGTGGTGCTGGCATGAGCGGCATCGCAGAAGTATTAGTCAATGAAGGTTATCGTATCAGTGGTTCTGATATTGCACCAAATGCCGTTACTGATCGTTTGACCGAGAAAGGTGCAGAAATCTTTTTTGGTCATGCAGCTGAAAATGTTAATGGCGCGAGTGTGGTGGTCGCATCAACCGCGATTAACAAACAAAACCCAGAGTTATTAGCCGCAACAGAATTACGTATTCCTGTGGTACGTCGCGCTGAAATGTTAGCGGAATTAATGCGCTACCGTCACGGTATTGCGATTGCGGGGACCCACGGTAAAACAACCACTACTGCGTTAGCAACTCAGATTTACTCTGAAGCGGGACTTGATCCAACGTTTGTTAATGGTGGTTTAGTGAAAAGTGCGGGTACTAATGCCCGTTTAGGCTGTAGTCGCTATTTAATCGCTGAAGCCGATGAAAGTGATGCGTCGTTTTTACACTTACAGCCAATGGTATGTGTGGTCACTAACATTGAAGCTGATCATATGGATACCTATGGTGGCGACTTTGAAGTACTAAAGCAGACCTTTATTGATTTTATTCATAATCTGCCTTTTTATGGATTAGCAGTAATGTGTATTGATGATCCTGTGGTACGTGAATTACTACCGCGTGTTGGTCGTCCAATGTTGACTTATGGGTTTGCAGAAGATGCTGATGTACGGTTAGTGAATTATACCCAAACCGGTCAGCAAGGTCATTTTACCGTGTTGCGTAATGATAAGCCGGCACTGAATATTACCCTTAATATTCCCGGTAAACACAACGCATTAAATGCGACTGCTGCGATTGCGGTAGCAACCGAAGAAGGCGTCAGTGATGACGCTATCATGCGTGCGTTAGTTGAATTTGAAGGTACGGGTCGTCGTTTTGATCACTTAGGTGAATTTGCAACGGGCAATGGTAATGTGATGCTGGTGGATGATTACGGTCATCACCCAAGCGAAGTGGATGTCACTATTCAAGCTGCACGTGCAGGCTGGCCTGATAAACGGTTAGTGATGATATTCCAACCACACCGCTATAGCCGCACCCGTGATTTATATGATGATTTTGCTAATGTGTTGGAACAAGTTGATGTGTTAGTGATGCTTGATGTTTATTCTGCAGGTGAAACCCCAATTGCAGGTGCTGATAGCCGTTCATTGTGTCGCACAATTCGATCTCGCGCTAAAATCGATCCTATTTTTGTGCCCCAAGCCGAGAATTTGCCTGCAATTCTAGCCAATATTATTAAAAATGATGATTTGGTTCTGACACAAGGTGCGGGTGATGTTGGCAAAATAGCTCGCCAGTTAGCTGAGCTGCAGTTGAATATTGCAGCTATGCAGGGTAATGCTTAATGGGTATTGTTTGTTACTGATGGTATCGTAAATATAGATTACTGGTTGTAAATTGGATATTCCATCGCCAGTGATCGCTATTTTTTGCGATTTCTCGACAAATAGATAAATTTATTGTCAGGTTATGCTCGGAAAACGCCTCATGAGTGTTGGAGTGGGTCGAGTTGCTCGGTATAATCGTTCAACTTTGCTCGTTATACCTGACTGAGCGCACCATCATAAAATACCTTCATGGAATGGTTTGGCTCAAATGGTAAGGTAAATAGACACGCGATGACTGAACAAGTCGTAAATAAAGAGCATATATCATCCTCTCCTCGTGGTTTAAAACGTTGGGGTGGATTGGCGTTTTTTCTCTTTGTCATTGGTTTTACGGTTTGGCTTGTCAGTGCTACTAAAGACTGGATGACCGATGCAAACCGATTACCGTTGTCAAATTTAGTGATTCAGGGGCAGTTACATTATCTGACGAAAGATGATGTTCGACAGTCAATTTTACATCTTCATCATCTTGGCACTTTTATGACCCAAGATGTAGATAGTATTCAAGCCTCCGTTGAGGCATTGCCTTGGGTTGCTCAAGCAGCAGTACGTAAACAATGGCCGAATACCATTAAAGTGTTTTTGGTTGAAAATCAACCGATCGCTGAATGGAATGGAACCTATTTAGTTAACCGTGCTGGTAATGTTTTTAAGGCGCCTGCATTACAAGTGGCAGGGTTAGGATTAACTGACCTGATTGGCCCAACAGGCAGTAGCCAAGAAGTTTTAGCTGGATTGCGTGAAATGCGTCCGGTACTGAAAAAAGCGGGTTTTGGGATTGCGTCATTAGCCTTTAATGAACGTCGTGCTTGGCGCGTAATATTAACAAACGGGATTATACTTGAATTAGGGCATGAAGCTCGAATGCAGCGTATAAAGCGTTTTATCGAGATTTATCCTGAGCTCTTAAAGCAGGATAAGCCGATTGATTATGTAGATTTGCGTTATGATACTGGCGCAGCTGTGGGTTGGAAAACAAAACCGGAGCATGATAACCATGTGCCGGGTAAAAAATAAGAGCGTGCACTGATGACTAAGGCTGCAGATAAAAAACTCATAGTTGGTCTTGATATCGGCACTTCCAAAGTTTGTGCTTTGGTTGGGGAGGTCCTACCTGATGGCAATGTTAATGTTATCGGCGTAGGGAGCAGCCCGTCACGCGGAATGGATAAAGGTGGGGTTAATGACCTTGAATCAGTAGTGAAATCAGTTCAGCGCGCTGTTGATCAAGCTGAACTCATGGCTGACTGCCAAATTGGTTCCGTGTGTTTGTCGCTATCAGGTAAACATATTAGTTGCCAAACAGAAAAAGGCATGGTGCCAATTTCTGATAAAGAAGTGACTCAAGATGACGTCGATAATGTTATTCATACGGCGAAATCAGTAAAAATAAGCGATGAGCAACGTACGTTGCATGTGATTCCACAAGAATTTGCGATTGATTACCAAGAAGGGATTAAAAACCCAGTTGGTTTATCAGGTGTTCGTATGGAAGCAAGTGTTCACTTGATCACTTGTCATAACGACATGGCGCGCAACATCGTTAAAGCAGTAGAGCGTTGTGGTTTAACTGTTGATCATTTGATTTTTTCAGGATTAGCAGCAAGCCATGCTGTACTGACCCCAGATGAGCGTGAGCTCGGCGTATGCGTAGTCGATATTGGCGGCGGTACAATGGATCTTGCCATTTGGTCTGGTGGTGCATTACGTCATGCGGAAGTGATTCCCTATGCAGGTAATGCAGTTACTAGTGATATTGCTTATGCATTTGGTACACCGCCGGGTGACGCTGAAGATATTAAAGTGAAATACGGTTGTGCACTGAGTGAATTGGTGAGCAAAGATGCTAAGGTAGATGTACCCAGTGTGGGTGGTCGTCCATCGAGGAGCTTGCAAAGTCAAACACTCGCAGAAGTAATAGAGCCTCGATATAGTGAATTGCTAGGGTTAGTAAATCAAAAATTACTAACCGTACAAGATCAATTGCGAGAGGCTGGTGTTAAACACCACCTAGCAGCGGGCATCGTCCTTACCGGGGGCGCTGCGCAAATGGAAGGTTTAACTGAATGTGCTGAGCGGGTTTTCCGCAATCAAGTACGTATTGGTCAGCCTCTTGATCTGAGTGGATTGACTGACTATGTTCAGGCTCCACCCTATGCTACTGCAGTAGGATTACTGCATTACGGAAAGGATAGTCAATCATTTGATGATCATGCACCAGAGCCGAAACGCTCGGTAACTGGTATATTTTCACGAATCAGTGGTTGGTTCGAAAAGAATTTTTAAACCTGATGCGAACAGGATAACGGAGAGAACAAATGTTTGAACCGATGATGGAAATGTCTGATGAAGCTGTAATTAAGGTCATTGGCGTTGGCGGCGGCGGCGGTAATGCAGTCGATCACATGGTACGTGAGTCTATTGAAGGCGTGCAGTTCATTAGTGTTAATACTGATGCACAAGCTCTTCGTAAAACAAGCGTAAGTACTGTTATTCAAATCGGTGGTGATATCACTAAAGGTTTGGGTGCGGGTGCTAACCCACAAGTGGGCCGTGATTCAGCGTTAGAAGATCGTGAAGCAATCAAGAAAGAGCTAGAAGGCTCTGACATGATCTTCATTGCAGCGGGCATGGGTGGTGGTACCGGTACTGGTGCTGCGCCAATCATTGCTGAAGTAGCGAAAGAGCTTGGTATTCTTACTGTTGCTGTTGTGACTAAACCATTTAGCTTCGAAGGTAAGAAGCGTATGGCATTTGCAGAGCAAGGTATTGATGAGCTTTCTAAGCATGTTGATTCATTAATTACTATTCCTAACGAAAAGCTACTTAAAGTACTTGGTCGTGGTATCACATTACTTGATGCCTTTGCGAAAGCAAACGATGTACTTAAGAATGCAGTTCAAGGTATTGCTGAGCTAATTACTCGCCCTGGCATGATCAACGTCGACTTTGCGGACGTACGTACCGTAATGTCGGAGATGGGTCATGCAATGATGGGTAGCGGTGTTGCTGCTGGTGATGATCGTGCTGAAGAAGCTGCTGAAATGGCAATTTCTAGCCCATTACTAGAAGATATCGATCTAGCTGGCGCGCGTGGTGTTTTAGTTAACATTACTGCTGGTATGGATATGCGTCTTGACGAATTTGAAACTGTGGGTAACACAGTTAAAGCATTCGCTTCTGATAACGCTACCGTGGTTATTGGTACTTCACTTGACCCAGATATGACTGATGAACTACGTGTAACCGTAGTGGCAACAGGCATTGGTAAAGAGTGTAAGCCTGATATCACATTAGTAACGTCATCAAAGCCAGCACCCGTTGTTGCACAGGAAAAACCTGCTGCAATCGCTGAAGAGAAGCCTGTTGAAACTCAACAAGCTAAAGCTCAGGGTGCGGATCATGACTACTTAGATATCCCTGCATTCTTGCGTAAGCAAGCGGACTAAAATAGCCAACGTATTGATTGTAGAGCTATTTTAGTTAAGTAAAAGTTGCATCTTTTGTTTCACCACAAAAGGTGCTCTTTTACATCTGCAGTGAATTATTTTGGATATTTTTTAGGTTATGGTATGATAAATGTTCAATTCGCCATGGTGGTGTTGCGAATAGTTTCTATTCACCTAATAAGTTTGCAAGCAAAAGTTTGTTTAACCGTTGAGATATAAAGCAGATGATCAGACAACGTACACTTAAAAGCATTGTGCAGACGACTGGTGTGGGCCTCCACTCTGGACGTAAAGTGACGCTTATCCTGCGTCCTGCAGCCGCAAATACTGGCGTGATTTATCGCCGTACTGACCTTAATCCACCTGTGGATTTCCCTGCAAATGCAGATTCAGTGCGCGATACCATGTTATGTACCGCTCTTGTTAATGAACAAGGCGTGCGCATTTCAACTGTTGAACACTTGAATGCTGCACTAGCCGGTATGGGTATCGATAACGTGATTATCGAAGTTGATGCGCCTGAAATTCCAATTATGGATGGTAGCGCAAGCCCATTTATTTACCTGCTTCAATCAGCAGGTATTGATACCTTAAATTCGCCAAAGCGTTTTTTACGTATTAAAAAGCCTGTTCGCATTGAAGATGGCGACAAGTGGGCGGAACTCGTGCCTTATAACGGTTTCCGTCTCGATTTTGCTATCGACTTTAACCACCCTGCGATTGATTCAGATCAGCAGCGTCTAGTGTTAGATTTTTCAAGCCAGTCTTTTGTTAAAAAGATTAGCCGTGCACGTACTTTCGGTTTCATGCGCGATATCGAATACCTTCAATCACAAAACTTGTGTCTTGGTGGTAGCTTTGATAACGCAATTGTACTGGATGACTACCGTATCCTGAACGATGACGGTTTGCGTTTTGACAATGAACTTGTAACGCACAAAGTATTGGATGCCATTGGCGACCTTTACATGTGTGGTCATAATATCATTGGTGAAATGCGCGCTTATAAATCAGGTCATGCGCTGAACAACCAACTACTGCGTGCAGTATTGGCTGACCAGGAAGCTTATGAGTGGTCAACCTTTGAAGATGAGCGTGAAGTGCCTGTCACTTTTGCTCAACCGGGTATGGTATTGGCGTAAATCACGCAATTGCCTTGTATTAAAAAACGCCGAGCATTTATGTTCGGCGTTTTTGTATCTGTTGGTTGTGATCAACGAGTGTTCTTTTGTGCCAGCTTAGCTAATCGCTCTAAACAGGCTTTGACTTTATCGGGCGCATTGGCTGCTGTTGCTAATAGATGTTGTGCTGCCACATTACTGATCGGCTTTTGAATAATATCGGGAATTTTATCTTGTTTACGAATCGTCACTGCCGCCATAACAGGGTTTACTTTGACTTCAATCTCCTGCAATTTTGGCAATAATTTCTCGCGTAATTTAACTATTAACTGGTAGCGTTCATAGTTAAGTCGCATTGACCATGCTGCCGATGCAGTTTCAATGATCAGCACCCCTTGGCGATAATTACTGACTCGACAATGTTCGGCACAATTTAAATGCGCTTTTACCGCCGTATCAAGCTGGCTCAATGCTGCTGCTCGTTGTTGAATCGACGTTAGACCATCACAGTCGAGCAGGTGAGCAGGGGTTTGTGGACGATGATCTCTCATTATTTTAGTTCCTGAATATTCAACAGAATAAAAATGTTACTTTTGCGAATATGATCTTAATTTTTCACAGATAAACACCATTGCTGTGGCTTTTATCATAGGCGATGACATTAATATGACTTATCATATCAGACATATAGGTTAATATATGTTGAGTGATATGTCTGCCAAGCGTCAGTGACCATGGTGTTTTTTGTGCTGAGATGGCAATAAAGGCAATTAGTTTAGCATTGAGCAAGGTGCTTTTTGTTAGGATAGTAATGTTAGCCCTTGAAAATCGACGATCACGACACAATATCAGATATTACATGTTTTAGGATTAACCTCTTAGTCACCGTTGTGGCGATTCCAGTGGGATAAGGATGGCTTAGGTCCCCCAAGGAATGAAACCCGAATTAAGCGATTCAGCAATAGAAACGCTGATATAACAAAGAGAAACCGGCATCACCATGTTATCAAAACTACTGACTAAAGTTATCGGTAGCCGTAACGACCGCACTCTGCGTCGTATGCGCAAAATTGTTGATCAAATCAATAAGCTAGAACCTCAGTTTGAAAGCCTACAAGATCATGAGCTGCAAGCAAAAACAGCTGAATTTCGTGAGCGTTTAGAGCAAGGCGAAGCGCTAGATCAACTACTACCAGAAGCCTTCGCGACAGTTCGTGAAGCATCAAAACGTGTTTATGGCATGCGTCACTTTGACGTTCAGCTACTTGGCGGTATGGTTTTAAATGACTGTAAAATTGCCGAGATGCGTACTGGTGAGGGTAAAACTCTTACCGCAACATTGCCGTCATACCTAAATGCTTTAACCGGTAAAGGTGTTCACATTGTTACTGTGAACGACTACCTAGCCGCGCGTGATGCTGAAACTAACCGCGAGTTATTTGAATTCCTCGGTATGACTGTCGGTGTTAACGTGCCGAATATGTCACCGCCAGCGAAGAAAGACGCTTACGCGGCGGATATTCTTTACGGTACTAACAACGAATTTGGTTTTGATTACCTGCGCGATAACATGGCGTTCCGACCTGAAGATCGCGTCCAGCGTGAGCGTTTCTTTGCGGTTGTCGATGAAGTTGACTCCATTCTAATTGATGAAGCGCGTACACCGCTGATTATCTCTGGCCCTGCTGAAGATAGCTCAGAAATGTACATTAAGGTGAACCTGCTAATTCCATTGCTAGTGCGTCAAGATAAAGAAGATAGCGCTGATTATCGTGGTGACGGTCACTACACCGTTGATGAAAAATCTAAGCAAGCGCATTTTACCGAAACAGGTCAAGAATTCATTGAAGAATTGTTGATTAAAAATGACATTATGGCAGAGAACGATACCCTGTATTCTCCGGCTAATATCAGTTTATTACACCACGTTAATGCCGGTTTACGTGCGCACGTGTTGTTTGAAAAAGACGTCGATTATATTGTTCAAGATGATGAAGTTATCATTGTCGATGAGCACACTGGCCGTACTATGCCGGGTCGTCGTTGGTCTGAAGGTCTTCACCAAGCTGTTGAAGCGAAAGAAGGCGTTAAGATTCAGAACGAAAACCAAACCTTGGCATCGATTACTTTCCAGAACTACTTCCGTTTATACGAGAAGTTATCTGGTATGACAGGTACTGCTGATACTGAAGCGTTTGAATTCCAATCTATTTATAATTTAGATACGGTAGTGCTACCGACTAACCGTCCAATGGCACGTATTGATAACGGCGATTTAGTCTACATGACTGAAGCTGAGAAATTCGTTGCTATCAGTGAAGATATTTCTGAGCGTGTTAAAAACGGTCAGCCATGTCTTGTGGGTACGGTTTCGATTGAAAAATCTGAGATGCTATCAAACGCGCTTAAAAAAGCCGGTATCAAGCACAACGTACTGAATGCGAAGTTCCACGAAAAAGAAGCGGATATTATCGCTGAAGCGGGTGCACCTGCTTCAGTCACTATCGCAACTAACATGGCCGGTCGTGGTACCGATATCATGTTAGGTGGTTCATGGAAGGCGGATGTTGAAAAACTTAACAATCCAACTGATGAGCAAATCGCAAAAATTCGTGCTGATTGGCAAATTAAGCATGATGCAGTATTAGCATCGGGTGGTTTGCACATTCTTGGTACTGAGCGTCATGAATCGCGTCGTATCGATAACCAGTTACGTGGTCGTGCGGGCCGTCAGGGTGATGCAGGTTCTTCACGCTTCTATCTTTCAATGGAAGATGGCCTAATGCGTATCTTCGCCTCTGATCGTGTTTCTGGCATGATGAAGAAGCTCGGTATGGATGAAGGCGAAGCGATTGAACACCCATGGGTATCAAAAGCTATCGAGAACGCACAACGTAAAGTTGAAGGGCGTAACTTTGATATCCGTAAGCAATTGCTTGAGTTTGATGATGTTGCTAACGATCAACGTCAGGTAGTGTATGAACTACGTGATGAGCTAATGAATGCGAACGATATCAGTGAAATGATTGAGCACAACCGTGAAGACGTGTTGAACGCAATTATTGATAACTACATTCCTCAGCAATCGCTAGAAGAAATGTGGGATATCAAAGGCCTAGAAGCGCGTCTAAAAGAAGACTTTGATTTAGAGTTACCGATTAAACAATGGTTAGACACTGAAGATAAGCTTTACGAAGAAGCACTACGTGAACGTATCATTGAGAAAGCGTTTGAGCTTTACCGTGAGAAAGAACAAGTTGTTGGCGCAGAAGTGCTACGTAACTTTGAAAAAACGGTAATGTTGCAAAACCTAGATACGCTATGGAAAGAACACCTAGCGGCGATGGATCATCTTCGTCAAGGTATTCACCTTCGTGGTTACGCACAAAAGAACCCTAAACAAGAGTACAAGCGCGAGTCGTTTGAACTGTTTGAAGAGATGTTAGATAACTTAAAGAGTGATGTTGTTTCTATCTTAAGTAAGGTACGAGTACAGCAGCAGGAAGAAGTTGATCGTATGGAAGAAGAGCGTCGTCAAATGGCAGAAATGCTAGCCCGTCGTCAGCAGTTCCAACATCAAGATGCTGACAACCAAATTGTCGATGAAGCACCTCAAACAGAAGACGATAGCCATCAAGGTACGTTTGAGCGCGAAGAGCGTAAGATCGGCCGTAATGAGCCTTGTCCATGTGGTTCAGGTAAGAAATACAAGCAGTGTCACGGCAAGATCGATTAAGATCACCGTTAAGCTGTTATAAAAAAGGTCGCCTTCGAGCGACCTTTTTTTATGACTTTAATATTTAAAACCAAACTATTATTGTTTGATTGTTGGTCTTTTATTCTGATAAACCTCAAACCTCAAACCTCAAACCTCAAACCTCAAACCTCAAACCTCAAACCTCGAACCTCGAACCTCGAACCTCGAACCTCGTTCCTATCCCCCATAAACCTCAATGATCTTCGCCAATACCGCCGCATTCGCCTCAGGGAATGGGTATTGCTCAAGCTCATTAATAGCTACCCATAATCCTGCCTGACCTTCATTACCACGCGCTTCACCAGTAAATGCGGTGATCGCAAAGAAATCAAACTGTAACGCTTTAT
>SAMEA5043655__coassemble_51_pt1 | contig 29311 bp, 27 predicted proteins | sample SAMEA5043655__metabat2_low_PE_001 | metagenome-assembled genome bin SAMEA5043655 (sample SAMEA5043655) | Gadus morhua
ACCTCGGGCACCAATTAAAATAACAAAGCCTCAGCTCACGCTGGGGCTTTGTTGTATCTGGCACAATGGAAATTACAATTCAAAATACCTTTCCTATTATTAACTAAAATCCATCTCAATAAACTCTCTTTATTAGCTCTTAAATTTTGTCTATGGTCTATCTATGGTTCATCACAAACAAAATCAACTCTTAAAACAGTTCGAGTAAGCTAAAGGTTTCCTGATTTTAGCTGCATTCATAAGCGAGTATTACCAAGAGAGCCATGACTGAATTTTCATGGTCGTACCATGGTGAATTTACGGTGTTATGATGATTTAGTGAGTTAGGTATAAAATAACTTTAATTTTCAATAGTATAATGATTTTTTGATTGTATTTAATTGGTTATTTAATTATGGAAAGTAAAGCGACGCGAATTTGTTGGAATTCTAATCAATGGGTTAAACCATCGGGATCTGAAGGTAAAAGCCAAGATAAAAACTCATTTGAGGTCAATCCCGGCTACGGGCATGAAGAGTGGCTATTAGACTTAGATAAAACAATCTCAGGATTTAAATATTCATTCTTACAAGGGATTAATACCCCAAATAAATCTCATCAAGGAATGAGCTATAAAATAAGTTTATATACAATGTATCATGGGAAAAAGTTATGTATCGGTCACATTAACAAAGTGGAGTGTATAACTAAGGAAGATGCAGAGAAAGCTATTGGGATATATCAATCACAGGGTTGGTTTGATGAGATGATAGATCAATTAGCAATGGTGGATATCAATTCAAATTTGCTTATAGAAGATGATCCATTGGTGAATTTTAACATAAGATTCAAACCAGAAGATGTTGTTATTTATGATGTATTTAAAGATGTTACATCGTTATATAAAAGCCCTAGATATAAATTATTTTCTGAAGTTAATGTTTCCTCAAAAGATCAGTTTGCTGATGATTTAATTCAAGTAACAAACACAGATTTGTCCTTTACAGAAAAGCAGCAATTAATTAATGCTAGAGTAGGTCAAGGTGTATTCAGAGATAACGTTGCTAAGATTTGGGGGGGTGAGCGCTGCGCTGTCACATTGGTGAATATTCGAGAAATATTGATAGCATCTCATATTAAGCCATGGCGTGATTGTGAAGATAGTTTAGAGCGATTAGATGGTGCTAATGGGTTATTACTTTGTGCTCATATTGATAAGTTATTCGATCAACACTTATTATCATTCGAGCAGAAAAATAAGCGATTTATTTTGAAAGTATCGAAGAAATTAGATAAAAGAACATTAGCTTCATTAGCTATTTATGACGGCATTGAATTAAGCACGCATCATTTAGAATTAGATGCATTAAGTCGTTTTGACGGGTATATGAGCGAACATTTTTTACGCTTTGTAGAAAAAGAATTGCTGTAGTTTTAAATCAATTTTAAAACTTGATTATGGTAGTAGTGTAACGTCACTACTATCAGTGATTATCTAGATTGACATTGTGTGATGATTCTACGATGTAATTACACCTACAAGCATGAGCGTAAAGCAAAACTAAATAACAGCAATGTATCCATTGGCAAAGCAGAAAAAATTAACTTGGAGGCATGATATAATTTCGGTTAGCAAAATCAATACATCATGTTCCTATTAATGAGTTTACCCCTTCAGAGTGATTACATGGTTCAAATATTGGAGTCATTACCTAAAGTGATAAATAATCCTTATATCTTTGCTGGATAGCGGCAAGGTCAACCGATAAGTCTGGCTAGACATGCTTTGAAGGTGATTAAATTAAAAATGGGACTGCCTGATATCTCCGGAGATAAAGCGAATATAACACTACACAGTGCTCGTCATACTGTTGGTAGTTTATTGCCTCGAATGGTGTGCCGTTGCACGATATAGCCAAGCAATTAAATCATGCATACCTATTATCAACAAGGGTCATAACAACTTATAGACCCATCATAAGCAAACTTAATCCAACAAAATTCAAAATAATAAGTAGTACTATTTAATAAGATCTAACATTTGATAACTGTTGTAAAGGTGACTCAAGAAATTAAAAATCCGTTTCCTTCGGAAGTAGCGGTTCGAGTCCGCTCTCGGGCACCAATTCAAATGATAAAGCCTCAGCTCTTGTATCTAGCCTAATCAAAAACGTAGCGCTGTCTTTTTCTGGTCAACTTCCTGCCCTATTCTGTTAAAACCCCAAAACGGCTGTTCCTGCTGATATTTACGCTAACAATTTATTTGATGGTGGTATTGTTAATAACAGTAGTAGCACAGTGAATCGAAGCCTGAATTATCACTGTACTATCACTGTACTATTACTGTTAATATTATTTTGATTTCTTTAATCTAACTTTGATAACACTATGCTCTGTGGGTACGCCTAACCGAAAAGGAAAACCATAATGCCCAGTACCTCGATGCACATATAACTTGGTATTATCAATTCCCCACAAGCCATGATCTGGCGATTTTGAAAATAGGCTGATTACCGTCGTTTTTAATCCTAAACTGACTAATCCCATAAGACCACCATGTGTATGACCACTTAAGAATAAATCTGTAGGGTGGCTGGTTAGAGGCAGATCTGAAAGGTGAGTTGGATCATGAAGCATAGCAATACTTGCGATGATATTCTTTTCATTAGGTAAGCTTTTGATTGCGTTACTGAGTTTAAGTTTTCTATCTTTAGAGTGAGAATCAAAGCCAATAACTTCAACTGGGCCAAGTCGAGTTTGTACTATCAGGGCTTCATCTATCAACAAAGTAATATTATTGTTAGCTAAGGCTACCTTTACTATTTCAGGCGCTTCGTAATCATGGTTGCCCATACAAGCAAACACCTTGCCGCTATACTCTTTTAATGGTTGGAGTGATTGTGACAGTGTTTGTACTGATCCTTTTGACTCCATGGTCAAAAAGTCGCCCGTTAATAAAATAAGATCCGGTTGTTTATCGACTGCGTTTTTACAAATATGCTGAAGTCGAGCAACAGACATATATGGGCCTAAATGCGGATCGGTTAACTGGATAATTTGCAGTGTGTCGTTATTATTTGAATTTGGTGGCGCTAATTTTAAGCGGCTCAGTTGTGATGGCTGTTCGTTATCATTCAAATCGATAAAAATACATTCTTCAGTGATACGGAAATTTTGTAATATACCGATTAAACCAAGTATATAAGGGATATACAAAAAATCAGCACTCTTAAACAATAGTACCCATATTGCCCAAGGGAAGGCGATTATCGTTGCACCTAAAAACCATTGCCCAGGCCAATTTATCAAAACTCGAACCCAAAGAGGTTGCATCTTTGGTCGAATAAGAAGCAAGGTGTCTATAAATACCAAACTATATAAAAGTAATATAATCAAAGGAGGGATGAAACTAACCAAAGTGTCAAATAAAGTAACAAAAACTAAACTATAAACAGTTAAAATAACGCCTCTAATGATAGCAAACTCTTTAGAGCGAAATAACCAACTAACAACAAAAGTAAACAGTAATAAAAATAACGTTACTGTGCCGATATTATCTAAAACAAAATTCAATGAACTCATCCTATACAGTGATGATAAATAGCATTAAATACGCTATAACTTTTAAAACTGGATTTAAGTAAGATATATAAAATAAGTATTATCTTAATACAGTATTCTTAGTGTTTGGTCAGTATTACAAAAATACAAACCTCTTAGTATTTTAGCTAAATATATGGCTGAGAGTATGCTTTTATATAGGTTTATCAGTAAAAACAGTTTTACTTTGAAAGAGACATTCTGGTTTATGTAGATCATCGCAATTAGTAATGAACAAACGTAGAGGTAAATCGCAGGCATAAAAAATGCCGGCCATAGCCAGCATTTTTATTATTTATCAACGGGGATAAATTAGATAGCTACAACGTTTGCAGCTTGTAGACCTTTTTGGCCTTGTTCTACTTCAAAAGACACTTTCTGGCCTTCAGCTAATGTCTTGAAGCCTTCAGAAGCTATAGCACGGAAGTGAACGAATACGTCCGCACCGCCATTGTCTTGAGTAATAAAACCAAAACCTTTCTCTTCGTTAAACCATTTTACTAAACCAGTAGATGTATTAGACATGTGATGTCCCTTATATAGGTGATTAATTAACCGCTAAAATGCGATGTATTAAGTGGTTAAATTATTAATGTTACTGCCAAAACAAGGGAAACACTGAAGTACAAAACGATAACGTTGATGTAGCTGAAGGTTTAACTGTTACTTGGTGGTGCATTTAATAACGTCCTGAACAACAGAACGAGACAGATAATAGCAGTTGTTCATTTTTTGTACAGTTATTTTTGTTGGTAATTATATTAATATTATTTTGAATGATGTTAATTATTTGATTTTATTAATATTAAATCAATAATATATCAATAAAAAAATATTGGAGATAATGATAAGTCACCATAAAAGTAACCTACGCCAAGTTATAAAAGAGTAGACTTAAAAGAGCCAATTCTAGGTTTCTTCAAATAGTGAAAGTAAATCTCATTGTTTAATAAAGTGATTGTTGCATCATCAGTAAAGCTGATGTATCGTTAATCGACGATTAACGGTTAGGTGTGAACAGATGAATAATAAATGCTCGAGTTCTTGTGATGTTTCCTTTACAGCCACAGCGCAACAACTTAATGATGAACAAATGTTAGCAGCGCAAGCGAAAGCATTATCACATCCTGCGCGTTTGCGTATTCTCCACATTCTCCATACCTTAGATGCTATGGATAGTTGCTTAAATAGCGATTTAGTGTCTGAGTTAGGATTAGCGCAATCAACGGTTTCTGAGCATTTACGGATACTAAAACAAGCTGATTTTATTAAAGCAGAGCCAAATCCACCTAAAGTGTGTTATCGCATTCATCGTGAAGCACTTAATAAATTTAACGCTAAATTCTCATCGTTCTTGTCTTAATGTTTTACTAAGCACTTTATAAGCAAGATTGAATGTTTTCATAATAATTAATCGTTATTCGACGATTAACGATTGGTTGTTGTAAATAATAAAAATTGGAAGGTTACTATGACAACAAAGGTTTTAAATAGCCCAAATAATAAAATGCAGTTTCTTGATCGTTACTTAACGGTATGGATTTTTGCTGCAATGATCATTGGGGTGGGGATCGGCGCTATTTTTCCTGAAGTGTCTCAGTGGAATCAAGCGATGTCGGTTGGGACAACCAATGTTCCGTTGGCGATTGGTTTGATTTTAATGATGTATCCTCCTCTTGCAAAAGTAAATTATAGATTAATGGGAAAAGTAACCAAAGATAAACAAGCCCTTACGTTATCTTTGGTCATGAATTGGATTGTTGGTCCTATTTTAATGTTTGTTTTAGCATTAACCTTCCTTGGTGATCATCCCGGTTACATGGTGGGGATTATTCTTATCGGCTTAGCTCGTTGTATTGCGATGGTATTAGTCTGGAATGATATTGGTGGTGGAAATAAAGAATATGGCGCTACATTGGTTGCATTAAACAGCGCATTTCAAATTCTGACTTACAGTGTTATGGCGTGGTTGTTTATTACGGTATTACCACCATTATTTGGTTATCAGGGTTTTGCTATTAATATATCTATTATAGATATTGCAGAGAGTGTTCTTATTTATCTTGGTATTCCTTTCCTTGCAGGTTTTATTAGTCGTAAATGGTTGGTCGCTAAAAAAGGAGATCAATGGTACAACGAGGTGTTTATTCCTCGTATTTCACCTATTACGTTAATTGCGCTACTAGCCACTATTGTGCTGATGTTTAGCCTTAAAGGCGATATGATTTTAGCCTTACCAATGGATGTTTTCCGTGTTGCTGTGCCACTGGTTATTTACTTTGTTCTAATGTTTTTTATTAGCTTCTTTGTCGGTAAGAAAATGGGGATCCCATATGACAAGAATGCTTCTATTGCTTTTACGGCGACAGGTAACAACTTCGAGTTAGCTATTGCAGTGTCTATTTCAGTGTTTGGATTGAGTTCAGATCAAGCATTTGCTGGGGTAATTGGTCCTTTGGTTGAAGTGCCAGTGTTAATTGCTTTGGTTAATGTCGCACTGAGAATGAAACAAAAATATTATCCGTAATTCTTTTAAATCAACGTGTATATTAAAATAATAAATTGAGAAGAATTAGGGTGTTTATTACTGGATTTTATAATTTGTGTTGCAGATAAAATGTAATCCAGTATAACCCTATCTTCTCTCTTAATTTATTTATATTAAACTGAACATTAGGATTACAAGCATGCTGAATCATGTCGTAACAACCTACACCCGATCTATATTTGATGATGATATTGAAGAGGGATCTGTTGATGATTTTTCAGATGAGTCAGCATTAGTTATCAATGTTTCTTCTGATCGAGCCGACATGTTATCGATGTTGATTGAAAAAGGAATAGCGCAGGCTGATGGGGGCTTTCATTTGATCGATGATGAAAATCGAATAGGGTATCGTGCAACCATTGATTCGAAAGATGCCAATATTATACGCTTTAATTTAGTGCACATTACAGATCAAGACTCACGTCATTTAAATGCCTATGATATTGAAGTGATCGCTACTGCTGATGATAAGAAAGTGTATATTTCAACAATGCCTTATATGCCCTTTTTTACCACTATTCTTGATATGTATAATGGCGATGAAGCACAAAAGATAGACGCATCGATACAGCAAGCCATTGAAGATTTATCGTTAGGTTGGTTATGTCATCATTTAGTGGATAATAACGTCAATTAATTATTATCGGTTATAGTAATTATCGAGGTTGAGTTAATTTCTTTCGTATAGAATTTCAACAGCGATTCTTTTAAAAAAAGCTTCATTCAAAAGAGTGAGGCTTTTTTGCTTATGGGTCGGATGGTAGCGTTAACGGTGGTTACTTCTTTCTGCAAAGTTACAATTTTAGTATAATGACATCTTTATTTATATTTGTTGTGAAGTTAAACAATAAGGTATTCCTGAGATGAAAGATGCATCAGTAATCATTGGATTAAGTAATCCTAAAAGTCCAACCAATATCGGTGCTGTACTCAGAGCTGCTGGCTGTTATAAAGCTGATGCTGTTATTTATACGGGAACCCGTTACGATAAAGCTGCGAAGTTTCAGACAGATACTAAGAAAATGGCACAGACGATCCCCTTATCTGGTGTTGAATCAATGCTTGATGATCTTCCACAAGATATGAAGATTGTGTGTGTTGATTTCGCAGAGGGAGCAACATTGTTACCCTATTTTCAACATCCAGAAAAAGCGATTTATATTTTTGGTCCTGAAGATGGCTCAATCTCACAAGATGTTGCAGATAGAGCTGATCATGTTGTTTATGTACCAACGGTAGGTTGTATGAACTTAGCAGCATCAGTCAATGTTGTTTTGTATGATCGCCTTGCGAAACAAGAAAATATTACCCAGAGTGATGAACATATTCGCCAAAATCGTGATAATAAAAATAATCTGCGTGTAAACGTTAAATAAATTTTTAATAACAAGATTGATAGATTATCGCCGTTGTAAATCCCAACGGCGGTAATTTTATTAGGGCGTGATAGTTATTATGCAGACTGCTTAATATCCCAAACAGTATAGATGCCTAATGTGATTAAAATAATTGCACCACCTAAAATATCATTTAAAGAGGGTTGTTCACCAATCACTAAAAACACATACAGTGGACCTAATAGAATTTCCATTAGTAAAATGAGGCTGGTTTGGGCCGCTGGAATATAAGCCGTTGATTTTGAAATGCACAGATAAGAACCAGGAACGACTATTCCTCCTAATATTAATAGATACAGCATCTGGATATGTGAAAGTGAAAACGGTTGCGCCCCTTTAATATAAGCAAAGACTGCAATCATAAAGCCTGCCACAATCAGAATATTTGCTGCTTGTTCCCCTTTTGTTTTACGCATAGCAACTAAATAGATAGCCGTTGCTAATGCAGTAATTAATGCTAATAGATTACCGACCCATTGACCGCCTGCCGGTGCAAAAGCAAAGATGATCCAAATACCACTGGTTGCAATACCGATAGCCAGTAATGTTGGCCATTTGAGTTTTTCTTTTAAGAATACGAACCCTAAAATAGCAGTAAAAAAAGGGGCGGTATTAATGATAACAAGAGTACTTGCCACTTGGGTATAATGTAGGGACTCAATAAAGCAGACTGTTGAAGCCGCAAAAATAAAGCCTAATCCTAAAATGGATAAAGAAGGACGTGAGATTTCAGCGCTAAATTGCTTACGATTATAAAGCAGTTGAACAATCACTAAGACGATACATTGAAATGCACCACGCCAAAAAAGCACATTCCATGCCGTGGAATTTGATAGTTTTACAAATAAACTGTCAAAACTCAGTATCATTATGCCAATAAAAGCCAACAATAATCCGCGATTTTTATCGCTCATAACAACGGTTTCCCATACATTTAAACCTGTAAATTAACGTATTAATCAATATTTTTTGTCTAATACGTGATGAGCGTTTAATAAAATTTATGCTTATATCGTATTAATCACTATCTGTTTGGATTAATCAACGGCTGAATCTAATATTGTATATGTCATCGCCTATTTAAGAAAAAAAATTCATAGTTATGATGATTTTTGTGATTTGTCGTAAAGTGTGTCTGCCCTTATAACGTTTTCTTCTTTCGTATTGGAACGATTATGAATTAGCGATCTTGGAGCCTCAGGCCGGCCGATTAGTAGTGTTTTTATCTGAACTGTTTCCACATGAAGTACTTCCTGCAACACAGCAACGATTTAGTATTGCTGGTTGGTTTAGAACCAATGGTGTCAGTGGTAATCAATTAGATATCGCTCGTTAATGGCGATGTAAAGGAAGACAGTAAGTCATATTGATCACTTTTTTAAACGCCTGAACCTTGTTATATATGCTTTGTCGTATATTCTAATGCTTTCAACGGTTATTAAATAAGGTGTTTTGTGAAACGTATTTTGTTTCTTTGTACTGGTAACTCCGCTCGCTCGCAACTTGCAGAAGCATTGATGCGTCATATGTGCCGAGACAGTACAGCCACCATCGATAAATTTGAAATAATGAGTGCGGGGATGGCACCTGAAAGCGTTGATCCTCGAGTATATGAAGTATTGAATTATCATAATGTTAATTCAGATAATTTAACCAGTGTCTTGGCATCAAGTTTACAAAATCAACATTTTGATGTGGTGATAACGTTATGTGATAAAGCCAGTAAAGAATGTGCACTTTTTCCTGATTCTGATGCATTAATTCATTGGGATTTTAAAGATCCTAAGCCGCAATCTGGCTCTCAAGGGTTCTATGATGTTTTTGATGGATTAAAAGCCAAGATAGCATTATTTTTAATGCTAAATGGTGATAATCAATCTGACACTATTGGGGCTGTTGAGTTATTTAAAATCATGAGTGATCCGTTACGATTACGTATTTTGATGCTGATTCATGATGAACTTGCTTTATCTGTAGGAGACTTAACCAAAGCGTTGCAGGTAAGTCAGCCTAAAGTTTCTCGTCATTTAGCCTTATTACGTGATAGTGGTGTATTACATGACCAACGTGAAGGGGTATGGATTTTTTATCATTTTCCTCCCGATTTACCGCTATGGATCCGCCACATATTTGATATTGTACGCAATGGTCAACCAGCATTGATTAATCAAGAAAAAATACGTTTAAGTGCAATAAAAAACAGAAAAAAACCACAATCAATTAACAGTATAATAGAGTAGGAGTTGTTACTATTATGGACAATCAACATCCCGTTTGGACACTAGCATTAAATGAATCAACCCCGACTAAAGGCGGCTTGCTATTAACGCCATGTCCTGGCACGAAAGGTGTCAATGCAATCACTAGTCTGCGTCAGTTAAAGGCGGCGGGAGCAACAGTAGTATTAACGGCGCTAGAACACGGTGATTTACCTGATCAAGGTATCGAATTATTAGCCGAAGCGTGTAAATTATTGGGTATGCAATGGTTTCATGTGCCGATTGAAGATGACTGTGCACCAACTGCTGAATTTGAAGCTAAATGGCAACGTGCTAATGATGCGGCACAAATAGCACTTAATAATGGTGAATTTGTGGTTGCGCATTGTAAAGGTGGATCGGGTCGCACTGGATTATTAGCCGCACGTATCTTACTTGCTCGTGGTAAACCTTTAGAAGAGACAATCGCAGTTATTCAGGCTCAACGTCCAGGGGCTTTTACGCGTCAGCCACACATTGATTATATTGCACAGTGGAATTAGTGTACCAATAGATAATCACCATTAAGAATTTATCATTAAACCTCGCTGATGCGGGGTTTTTTGTTTTTAGGCACACTGGAAGGTAGTTAAGATAAAAAGGTTTATTTTCTTTTTTGTGGCTGTTATATTTGATTTTCCATATATATGGTTACTAAGATGTATAGTGTGTCACAACAAGGAAAAGATGATGACAATTAAAGTTGGAATTAATGGGTTTGGACGTATTGGTCGTTTAGCATTACGGGCTGCGTTTGATTGGCCTGAGATCGAATTTGTATTAATTAATGACGTTGCAGGTGATGTTGAGACCTTGGCACATTTACTTGAGTTTGATTCTATCCAAGGACGTTGGGAACATGCGGTCACTGTTAATAATGGTCAAATACAGATTAATGGCCAAGCGATTGATTATTGTCAGCAACAACAGCTTGCAGATGTTGATTGGTCTGGTTGTGATGTTGTATTAGAAGCGACAGGTGTTCACCGTGATACTCAGTACCTTAATCAATATTTACAGCAGGGCGTAAAGCGGGTAGTGGTTTCTGCGCCAGTAAAAGCTGAGGGTGTATTGAATGTTGTGGTTGGGGTTAACGATCATTTATTTGATGCTGAGAAACACCGTATTGTGACTGCTGCATCTTGTACTACAAACTGTATAGCGCCTGTTGTTAAAGTGATCCATGAACATCTTGGAATTAAACAGGCGTCTTTTACAACCATTCATAATTTAACCAATACTCAAACTATTTTAGATGCGCCGCATAAAGATCTGCGACGTGCTCGTGCATGTGGTATGAGTTTAATCCCTACCACAACAGGTTCTGCAAAAGCGATTGTTGAAATTTTCCCAGAGTTAGCCGGTAAAATTGATGGTCATGCAGTGCGAGTGCCACTTGCAAACGCATCATTAACTGACATTATTTTTGATGTTGAACGTGATACCACCATTGATGAAGTGAACCAACTATTAAAGGCAGCATCAGAAAATGAATTGGATGGTATTTTAGGCTTTGAAACACGACCTTTGGTATCGGTTGATTATCGTGGTGACCAACGTTCAACTATTATTGATGCGCTATCAACCATGGTTGTAAATCAACGGATGGTTAAAATTTATGCGTGGTATGACAATGAAATGGGCTATGCCACTCGTACTGCAGAATTAATTCGTAAAGTTGGTTGTTAATCAGCTAACAGTAAAAATTGATAATAAGTTAGAGAGTATTTTTATGTTAGCAAAGCTTAGCCAACTGCCTAATGGCGTGCGCCAATATATGCTAGTGACGTTTAATTATTGGAACTTCACTTTAACTGACGGCGCATTACGCATGCTGGTGGTGCTGCATTTTCACCAACTAGGTTATAGCCCATTAGAAATCGCATCATTATTTTTGTTTTATGAATTTTTTGGTGTGGTAACGAATCTTATTGGTGGTTGGCTTGGTGCTCGCTTAGGTTTAAATAAGACGATGAATATCGGTTTGTTTATGCAGGTGGTCGCGTTGTTAATGTTGGCTGTACCATCAGTAAACTTAACCGTTATATGGGTGATGTTTGCTCAGGCCTTATCGGGTATTGCTAAAGATCTGAATAAAATGAGTGCTAAAAGTGCGATTAAAACGTTAGTGCCTAACGATCAGCAAGGTGCATTGTATAAATGGATTGCATTGCTCACAGGTTCAAAAAATGCACTTAAAGGTGTTGGCTTTTTCTTAGGTGGCACATTACTGGCTTTGATTGGTTTTCAAGGTGCGGTTGTTTTGATGGCGTGTGTATTAACGGTTGTATTTGTATGCAGTTTATTATGGCTTGATAAAGACTTAGGTAAAGCTAAAAACAAAGTGAAATTTAGCCAAATATTTTCAAAAAGTCGTAGTATCAACATATTATCAGCCGCAAGAATGTTTCTGTTTGGTGCGCGTGATGTGTGGTTTGTGATTGCATTACCATTATATTTAGGGCAAGTATTTGGTTGGGATTACGTGCTCGTTGGTAGTTTCCTTGCCGTATGGGTTATTGCTTATGGTGTAGTACAAAGTATTGCGCCTAGAATTACGGGTAAAGCTGCCGGAGTTGTACCTGATGGACTTGCTGCATTCGCGTGGGCAAGTATCTTGGCTCTTGTTACTGGTGCAATTGCATTAGCATTACAATTTAATTGGTATCCTGAATTTACTATTGTTATTGGGTTAATGATCTTTGGTGCTATTTTTGCAATTAATTCTTCATTACACTCTTATTTAATTGTGAGTTATGCGAAAGGGGACGGTGTAAGTTTAGACGTTGGTTTTTATTATATGGCAAATGCCATGGGACGTTTAATTGGAACATTGCTTTCAGGCGCAGTTTATCAGCTTTATGGTCTTTCAATGTGTTTGTGGATTGCGTTTGTATTTATTGCAATGACTACTATTATTTCATTATGGTTACCGCGTAGTCATACTAATCCAGTGTCTATTTAAGTTCATTTAATTAAGGCTTTTAATGTTAAACTGATATCCATCAAAAGATATTAAATAAATGTTAGTATTAATAGTACATATCTTTGTTTATATGGATATATACGGTATATTAGAACGGTTATTATTCGTATGTAGTATAAGAATAATTGTTTTTCTAGATATATTGCTTAGGCTACTGATTATTTATGGTTACAACATTAAAAGCACTAAAACGAAACAGTTATGGTAGTGAGTTTATACAAGAAGCACTTCATACTGTGTATGAAACGTTACAGCCTGCACATTGTTATATTGCTTACTTTGATAAAAATCAGCATAAAGCGACATCTTTAGCTTATTCTATTGAAGATCATTTTTCGAATCCTGTATTCACATATTTAATTAATAACTCTCTTTGTGAAAAGATGATATCTTCTGGAAAACCTTATTTTTTTTCTAATAATATTCCACATACATATCCATTTAATCAGATAATTACTCCTTATTTATTACAACATTATCTTGGTATACCTATATTTTCTAGACGTGGAGAAATTGTAGGTGTTATTGGATGCTTATTTGAACATCCTTATTTTTTTTCTGAAGAACAGCATGGTGAATGGTGTCAAGTTCTTGGTGATATTCTTGGTTCTGATGTGCAATATTTAGCATTGCTATCAGAGCAAAAAAAATTGCTTTGTGAAATGGAAGAATGTCAACAAGAAGCTCAACTTGGTAATTTTCATGTTGATATTGTAACGGGTAGTGCTTATTGGAGTAAAGAAATCTATCGAATATTTCAATGTGAGGCTGAGAGTTTTACGCCTAACGAGACAACGACGAATCAATATATTCACCCTGATGATCGTACTCGAGTTATTGAATTAAGACGTGATATGCTAGATAGCAATAGCATGAGTTATAATGTTATTTATCGAATTGTTTTAGCCGAAGGTAAAAATAAATACTTACGCGAACATTGTCATATACTGCGTGATATAAATGGTATTGCAACCTTAGTCAAAGGTATTGTACAAGACATTACCGAATTTTATTATCTTTCAAATAAATTAGATCAAGCATCTGATAAATTAAGCGTAACATATAATGCCGTTACGGAAGGTATATGGGAATATAATTTAGAAACAAAAATATTATTAACATCACCTAAGTTTTGGGATATTTTAGGTATAAATGAAACTAATGTTAATAGTGTTTATGATTGGATTATCATGATTCATAAAAATGATCGATCTGCTGTTATTAAATGTTTTTCCAATTTACGTAATGGTGACGTAACCTCTATTGATGTTGAATTTAGATTACAATCAGGCAGTAATGATAAAATTTGTCGTTGGTTTAATTGTAAAGGTAATATTATAGAATCTAGCAGTAGTCATCATTATAACCGCGTTGTTGGTATTTTAATTGATATAACAGATACCGTAATGGCAGAACAACAATTAACCCTTGCTAAAACAGTTTACGATAATACGTCTGAATGTATTGTGATAACCGATAAAGATAATAATATAATTTCAGTTAATAAAGCCTTTGAAAAAGTAACAGGCTATTGTCATGATGATGTTATTGGTAAAAACCCTCGTATATTAGCATCAGGCTATCATGATTTAGCCTTTTATCAGAAAATGTGGCGTAGCCTTGAAACACAAGGGACGTGGCAAGGACAGTTGCATAATCGACGTAGTGACGGTGTCATTTACCCAGAAGAGATGACAATCAATAAAATTGAAGATGATCATAATGTGATTAATTATGTGGGTGTTTTTCATGATATTAGCTCTCGCAAGAAAACTGAAAAGAAATTAAAACTATTAGCAAATAATGACACCCTGACGGGGTTAATGAATCGTCGCCGTTTTATTGAAAAAGTAGAAAAATACATCGATCAAATTAATGATGTATCAGCAGATAATTCACCGGCGTCAGTGTGCTCACTTTTATTTATTGATCTTGATGACTTTAAGATTTTTAATGATCTTTACGGGCATGATTTCGGTGATAAAGTGTTACAAAAAGTGGCTACTATTCTTAGAGAGACAGTGTGTGAGCACAGTGTTATTTGTCGTTATGGTGGTGATGAATATGCGGTGTTAATTAAAGAGCAAGATATTAATTATGCTCAAGGTATTGCTAATAAATTAGTGAATATTATTTCACAGCCGATTGAATGTAATGGTATTGATATAAATTTAACTATTAGCATCGGTATATCATCGTACCCTGAAAGTGGTACTACGCACCAAGCTTTACTTAAGAATGCTGACTATGCGATGTATGAACAAAAATGGCTCGGTCGTAATGGTGTTTGTGTATATGACCAACAATTACAGCATGAATATATTAGTAAATTAAAATTACGCGATAAATTAAAATCTGCGATCAACACTAAAAAAATAAAAGTTTACTATCAACCGATTGTTGATAATAAAACGGGCAGAGTGTGTAAATTTGAAGCATTAGCACGTTGGTATGATGATCAAGAGGGCTTCATCTGTCCTGGGATCTTTATTCCTATTGCAGAACGTTACGGTTTAATTGGTATGTTAGGCCAATTAGTCTTTGAAAAAGCGTGTGCTGATTTAGATCGTATTCATCGCAGTGGATTTACCGATGTCGTTTTTTCAATTAACCACTCAGTGAAAGAGTTTTCACAACATAATCAAGAATATATTTTTGAAACAATCAATAACTATAACTTGCCTTATAGCGCGATAATGATTGAAATTACTGAATCAACAGCTCTTGATGACGGTAAAAACATTATTGATATTCTTTCGGCGTTTAGATCTCGTGGTATTGCGATTTCATTAGATGATTTTGGTACGGGTTATTCATCGTTAGCTGCCATTATTGATATTAAACCCGATCTTATTAAGATTGATCGAAGCTTTGTTGTTGATATTGAACACAGTAAAGAGAGTCAAATGTTGGTGTCATTGGTTATCGATCTTAGTCGGAAATTAAAGATTGAGGTTGTTGCTGAGGGTGTTGAAACACAAGCACAATTAGATATTTTATCTGAGATGTCATGTTATTATATTCAAGGATTCTACTATAGCCCTGCAGTGACGATTGATGATGCAATTACTATACTCAAAGAGCGTAATCAGAATATGGTTTTAGATGTACAATAGTGATTACGATATGGCTGTTATTCATAAGATGAGAATATTATAAAGACAGCTTTTTTATTTATATACAATGTTATTTGGTAAGTAATGCAAACTCTTTTTTTTGATTTTGATGGTACGCTGGTTGATTCTGAAACGTTTCATGCTGATAACTGGAGTGCCTATTTAGCGACGTATGGTGTAACACTGACAGCTGAAGATTTTATTGAATATTATGCAGGTGTTACTTGGCCGAAAATTGCTAAGCATTTTATTGATAGTTATCAACTTAATGTAGATACCGTAACAATTACAACTGAAATGGAAGCGTTAACAGAGGCGAAAATTCGTCAGCAGGGTATTCCTGCATTGCCTGGGGTTGATGATGTGCTTAACGCTTTTTCAGGAAAAGTACCAATGGCCGTTGTTACTGGTGCGCCGCGAGATTATGTTGAAGGTGTATTGAAGCAACATGGTTGGCTAGATCTATTTGACCAAGTATTTAGTGGTTATGAAGTCATCAATAATAAACCATCCCCTGATGTCTATTTACAGGCTTGCCAAGCAATGAAAGTCAACTCTCATCAGGCTGTTGCTATTGAAGATAGTCGAACGGGGTTACAATCAGCAAAAAATGCTGATATTTATTGTTTATTAATTAACGCACATCCTTCATTAATCAATACTGATGCTGATCATACCTTTAATTCAATGGTCGCAGCAAAACCATTATTAGACGTGCTATTTAAAGATAAATTATCGATTAATACGCTGTAAAACAGGCAATTATTTTGTGGTAATAATTCCCTATGTTAAATTACGCATGATTGAAATAATTCAAATAGGTTTATGATGGAAAACGAAGAAATTATGACTGGCGATATGCTAGTTGAAACAGTAGAAAATCAGTTAGCTGATGGTAACCCATTAGTGGTTAAAGAAACGTTAATGCGCTTGATGATGACAGGTACTGCACGTGATGAAGCGGTGCAGATGATTGCTTGTGCACTTTCTATTGAAGTATTTGACGTGATGAAAAATGACGGTAAGTTTGATTTAAAACGTTACCGTGAAAACCTTGTTGCTTTGCCTGATATGCCTTGGGAAGATGATATTTAAGTCATGTTTTCTACTACAAAAACCGTGACATGACGTCACGGTTTTTTTGTGTCTATTGTTTGTAAATGATTTTTTCATATTTACCTTTGTTGAAGGTGGTTATGATTATCTAAAAGGTAAAAATTAGTATTTATAAATAAATTAAACTTCACGAGTATCGCGTTGGTATGGTTCCAGTTTCTGTATAAAGAGGCTATATCCATGAGCTTAAAGCGTCTTTATTATCCACTATTGTCTTTATTCTTCGCTATTATAGATGAGTGAGTGTTTTTGCTTGGTGTAAGGTTGCGATCCTTGCGAGCATAGCCAAAGAACGCTGATGATCTTGTTCTGTCGCAGAGGTACAAGCATCACTGATAATATGGACACAATAATCACGATCATGGGCATCTCGAACGGCGGATTGAATCGCCCAACACGTGCTTACACCACAAAAGTACACATCCGTTATCGCATTGGCACGTAAGACGCTATCTAATGCTGTGTTATAGAAAGGGTTGACGCGTGATTTTATGATCACCATATCTTGTTCTGTTACATTAAGATCTGGGTGAAAGTCTGTGCCCCAATGACCTAATTCTAATGCTCGATACTGTTGTGCTTTACCGAACATTGGTGATTGATGGGGTAATTCAAGATAACTGGATTGGAAGCCAACTTTGATAAAGATACAAGGTACATTGTTTTCTCTTGCCCATTGTATCGCAATATTGGCGTTATGAATGACATGATGAGCACTGACTTGTTCCGCACAGCTTGGTATTTTGCCATTTTTATCGACAATGTCATTAATGAAGTCAATGATAACTAAGGCTTTATTCATATTAATTCCTGTACTCTCTGATATCTTGCTAATAGTGATTAATTAAGCATACGATCAAATATCCAGCTTTAATATTGTGAAATCTTAGATACAAAAAAAGCTTTTAATCTTACGACTAAAAGCTTTTTATTTAAAGAGGTGCATTACGCGTAAGCAAAAATAACACTACCGCCTTTAATCGTATTAATTATTTTCTTGGTTAAATAGGTTGGAATTGCAGGGCAACCCCAACTACGACCAAGATAACCATTACGTTTTATGAATGACTTAGAAACATACTTAGCACCATGAATAACAATAAAGCGTTTTAGTGCGTTATCATTTTCGCCTCGAGTTAACCCATTCAGTTTTAATGAGTAGCCATTACCGCCATTGTATGTACCTTCAGTTAAAAACGTACCTAGTGACGTTTTGTGTGAATTAACACGGTTAGAAAACTCATCCGCCATTAAGAGACCGCTGTTTTCGCCATGTGATACATAAGTACGATAAAGTAACTTATTCGATTTTAAATCAATAACATAAAATCTTTTTTCGGTAGAAGGCTTGCTGTAATCAATAATCGTTAATAAAGATTTCTTTTTCCCACGGGTTTTATTGTAAGCAACAAAAGCCTTTTTGAATACATTGTAATCAATCTTGCCTTTTAAATCGGCTTTTTGATAAACATAATCAGCGACGATGTCTGTATTTTTATGCTCAGTATTGAGAACATGTGCAGACGCTGTTAATGGTAAAAGACATACCATTAATAGAAATAGGTAAATAACTTTTTTCATTTAATTCGTTCTATTCTTAAAGAGGTTTCAGAACTGGTTAGCAATTAAGCATGGGAGGTACTTTATCATAAATAAGAATAAAAAAAGAAGATTTTAATGGTATTGCATGCGTAGTCTGTAGATATTATTAATATGTTTTTTGCTAAATTAAGGTTTAATTTAATCATGGATAACAAAGGCTTATTAATATGAACATCATTTAATTAACGCAATGAAGTTAGATTAATCTGAAGCTAAAAAAAGCTCGCTCACAAAGTGATTTATTATTTTAATTTATTGATTTTAATATTATTTTTTATCTTTTGCTTTAGTTTTTTAACATTTTAAAAATATTAAAAATAATAATAAAATAGGAATATAAAGAAAAATAAGTAAAGAGGGAAGAAAACAAAAACAAATAAACCTGAATATAAGATGAAGAAAAAGAAATAATGATTATTTATGTTGTTCAGTTTATTAAGCGACAACACGTAGATACTATTAATAATATCTGTGCTGTTGTATAGGTTAAATATCAAAAAAGTTACTCTAACTGTTATCACTACGTTTAACGGTGGTTATCGATAGAAGAAGTTAATGATTGGTGCTTTAGTGGTCATCATCGGCAATGGGAAAAGTGATGACTTGAGGAGGTGACCACTTCCCTTATTATTAGATGCTGGGATATATAATAAGGAAAGTTTGTTAATTCTGAGTTGGTAGTTGCTGACACACAATGAGGTATCAGACGAAAAATCGTTAGTTATTAATACTTTTCTTGAACTGTTTTTGAGTTGCTGTATCTGCTTTATTATACCAATAATTCAACATCTTAGTGACGTAATCTTGGTCTATTTCCCCCGCCTTTTCTACAGGGCTTACTTGCTGTTGTGCTCGTTGCATTTCATTAGCAGTAATGGCAGAAGTTAATGCTGCAGGGGCTTTACTTAAGTTATATTGTGCAATTTCTTGTTGAAAATTACGACTAATTTGAAGGCCGTCTTTGATCAATACATCATGTTTAAAGGCCACTTCACTGCCATCTGCCGCTAATAAATGTAGCGTTGGTTGACTGTTGAATTTTTGTGCTTGGTAAGCGCTTGAAATTTTCGGTAGCTGAAGAGTATACGTCGCATCATTACCAGCGAATGTCATTACAACTACTTCGGAACGAAATAAGTGGGTATCACCATTTTCACGGTAGTTTTTATCGTAACGAAAAGCGATTTGGTTGTTACCGTTATTCAATGTTTGGGGAGCATTCCCTTGAGCATTAACGCCATTGACGAGAACCAGTTCAGCAGATTGTGGTAGGTTAAGTGTTACATCAGCAAATGATGAAAAGCTAATGCTACACGCAGCTAAAGAAAGTAGGGCTGTACGTAGTTTCATGTCGATTCCTTTTGAGTGCGTAGAATGAATAATGTGTATTAAGCATAGTGAGGCTATTGTATTCTGATAATTACTGCATTGACAAATAACTATCGAATTTAATGGATCAATAACCGTTTTGTTGGCATAAAAAAACCCAGCGTCGACTGGGTTTGATGTATATCTAGGCTAAATAAGTGCTTACTTGACGTAACACGCAAAGCCTTTAAGGTAGAAACCTTCAGGATAAGCACTGTCTAGCGGGTGATCAGCTGCTTGGCTGAAACGCTCAATAAACTGCACTTCACGATGCGCATCAAGTGCAGCATCTGCAATGATTTTTTGGAATAGACCGTTATCCATTAAACCTGAGCAAGAGTATGTTAATAACATGCCGCCCGGGTTTAGGATCTGCATTGCTAGCATGTTGATATCTTTGTAACCACGACAAGCACCTACGAGCTGAGATTTAGACTCAGCAAATTTAGGTGGATCCATGATAACAACATCAAACAGCTCGCCACGTTCACGGTATTCACGCAGTAATTTAAACACATCAGCGTTTACAAACTGTGCATTTTCAACCGGATAACCATTCATTTCTGCGTTAAGCTGCGCTGTATCAAGTGCTGGTTGAGAAACGTCAACGTTAATAACTTCACTTGCGCCGCCTTTTAGAGCGTATAAACCAAAACCACCAGTGTAACAGAAGCAGTTTAGTACGCGCTTACCGTTGACATACTTAACGGATGCTTCGCGGCTATCACGTTGGTCAAGATAGAAACCTGTTTTGTGACCACCAACGATATCAACGTTAATTTTAACGCCATTTTCTTCGATAGTAACAAACTTAGGCGGCTCTTCACCGTGTAGAACGCCTGTACGTTGTTTTAAGCCTTCTTTTTTACGAACAGATACATCTGAGCGTTCGTAAATATTACAGCTAGGGTAGCACTGTCGTAATGCTTCAATCAGTACGTCGCGCTGTGCTTCAGCACCAGCACTTAATAACTGACAAACTAAGTAATCTTGGTATCGATCGATAGTGATACCAGGAAGACCGTCAGATTCAGCCGCAATTAAGCGGTAGCCAGTAAGACCATCGCGAGCCGCTAAGACATCACGCAGACTTTGTGCGGCATTAAGGCGGTTAACAAAGAAGTTAACGTCAATGGCTTCATTTTTGTTGAATGTCCATACGCGAACGCGAATTTGAGACTGTGGAGAATAAGCACCACGTGCTAGCCATTCGCCTTTGTTATCGTAAACATCAACGGTTTCGCCGAGTTCAGGTTTTCCTTCTACACGATCAATACCGCGAGAAAAAATCCAAGGGTGGCGACGGCGTAGTGATTTTTCACGGCCTTTTACCAAATAAATAGAAGCTGTCATGACATGCCCAGTATGGAGTTCGAGTGGGGGCGTATTATGTTGCTCTGGCTACGTAAAATCAAATGAAAACGTCTAAGTCGGCATATAAAACCGCTATTGGGTGTTAAATAAACGACGTTACTTGATCATCGCATCAATAGATTTTGTGAGTTAACGATCAGTCTGTTGCTATTATTTGACTAAAATAATGCCATGGGCGATATAACAATATATAGGGGTTATCATGGCGCGATGTTGTGTGAAAACGCGAGTAATAGGGCATGTACAAGGGGTGGGTTTTCGTTTTCATACTGCTCATCAAGGGTTGATGCTTGATTTGACGGGGTACGCTAGAAATTTGGCTGATGGGAGTGTTGAAGTCTTAGCGTGTGGGGAGCAGGTGAATATTGATACGTTAATTGATTGGCTACGGCATGGTCCCAAAACAGCAACGGTTGAACAGCTAACAACGGAAACATTAGCCTGGCAGCATCAAGATGGGTTTAAAATGAATTAACGCGATATCATTAGTATTTAAAAGAAAACCAAACATAAAGTAAGTTGTTGTCGCTATGTTTGGTTTTTAGAATGATATCTTAAATACACTTCACAGGCTTAGGTAATCCAGCAAGTTTAGTGGCTTGCTTTGCTGGGCCTTTAGGAAATAAACGATACAGATAACGTGAACTGCCTTTTTCTTCACCGTATTGTTTTGCCATTGCTTTTACAAGCATTCTAACCGCAGGTGAAGTATTAAATTCAAGGTAAAATTCTCGAACAAAGCGAATAACTTCCCAATGCGCTTCAGATAATTCAATCGCTTCTTCTGTTGCAAGTAATGCAACTAAATCTTCAGACCAATCATCAATATTTTTAAGATAACCCTGGGCGTCAGTGTCGATTTGTACACCGTTAAATTCAAGCATGATAGACCTCTTTATTGCTAACGCAGCAAGAATAGTGATTCGTAGGTCTACCTGCAAGTAAAAAACAAAAAGCCTGCATCAAGGCAGGCTTCTTTCATGATTCATCGCTAAATATAAGCAATTAATAACTAGTGATTAGTTGTCGTTGCTATTCACAACACCAAGAATCTGAAGCAAGCTCAAGAACAGGTTGTAGATAGAAACATACAATGTCACTGTTGCTGAAATATAGTTTGTTTCACCACCACGAACGATTGACTGTGTAGTCAATAAAATTGCCGCAGATGAGAATAATACAAACATACCGCTAATTGCTAACGACAACATTGGCATTTTTAGGAAGATATTCGCAACCATTACAACAAGGATTGCGATAAAACCAGCCATTAGCATGCCGTTAAGGAATGATAAATCACGCTTAGTTGTTAGTGCGTAAATTGAACAACCAAAGAATGTCAGTGCAGTACCACCAAGGGCTGTTACTACAGTGTCACCCATGCCAGCACCCATATACATATTCAGGATCGGGCCGAGGGTGTAACCCATAAAACCAGTTAGTGCGAATACGAATACAAGGCCTAAGCTGCTATCACGATTACGTTCAGTTAAGAACATTAAGCCGTAGAAACCAACCAGTGTCACAATCCAGTGAACACGGGGTAAATGCATAACCATTGCTATACCTGCAACAACAGCAGAGAACAACAATGTTAGCGATAGTAAGAAATAAGTGTTACGTAAAACCTTATTGGTTGACAATACGCCTGCGTAACCGCTGTCACGATTAACCATACGTTCGTTCATAAGTGCTCCCCTTAGGGTAGTTATGTTAATTCTATTAGAGCTATATATGAGGCTAAACACTATAAATTGCAAGTCTAAGCCTCATTTTAGAGTGATTTGTTTGCCATGAAGCACATTATAAGTGTTTGAAGATTAAAATACTTACGGCAGTAATGACTATTTATTGTTAAGTTGTAACCAAATATTTCATCACTTAGTGTTCATATTAATGGTGGTATTTTATACTATTAGTGTAATATTTGTTGTAAAAAAAGTTGGGTTCGATCAGATTTTGGATTATCAAAGAAGTCTTGGGGGTTATTTTCTTCAATGATTTCACCTTGATCCATGAATATAACTCTATCTGCAACTTGGCGTGCAAATCCCATTTCATGGGTTACACACAACATTGTCATTCCCTCATTGGCAAGCTCAACCATCACATCTAATACTTCACGTACCATTTCAGGATCTAACGCCGAAGTGGGCTCATCAAATAACATCACCTGTGGGTTCATGCATAATGAACGTGCAATCGCGACCCGTTGTTGTTGTCCACCTGAAAGTTGGCCGGGGTATTTGTGCGCTTGATCTGGAATTTTAACCCGCTCTAAATATTGCATTGCTAGCGCATTCGCTTCTTTTTTTGGCATTTTCTTAACCCAAATAGGCGCTAAGGTGCAGTTTTCTAAGACTGTAAGGTGAGGGAAGAGATTGAAATGCTGAAAACACATGCCGACTTCTTTGCGGATCAGCTCAATATTTTTTAAATCTCCGGTAATGTCTTGTCCTGCAACTGAAATTTTCCCTTGTTGGTGTTCTTCTAAATAATTAATACAGCGGATCATGGTCGATTTTCCTGATCCTGATGGACCACAAATAACGATTTTTTCACCTTTACGCACTTGTAAGTTAATGTTTTTAAGAACGTGAAATTGACCGTACCATTTGTTTACATCCGCTAATTCGATCACCCACTGCGTGTTATCAGAATTAGTGGTGGTGTCATTAGTATTTTTCATTATGCAATCCTTGCTAATGTTAGTGTCCAGTATGTAATTTATTTTCTAGATAGAGACTGTATCTAGACATACTAAAGCAAAAAATCCAGAAAACGAAAGCAACAAAAACATAGCTTTCAGTAGCAAAGCCTAACCATTCAGGATCACTGTTGGCGGCTTGTCCAACGCCTAATACATCAAACATACCAATAATAAGTACCAGACTGGTGTCTTTAAATAAGCCAATAAAGGTATTTACAATCGAAGGAATAGTGATTTTTAACGCTTGTGGCAACACAATAAGGTAGGTTTTACGCCAGTAGCTTAGCCCTAAAGCATCTGCGGCTTCATATTGGCCTTTAGGGATAGCTTGTAAACCACCTCGAATCACTTCTGCCATATAAGCAGCACTAAATAGCACTACGCCAATTAAGGCTCTGATGAGCTTATTGGTTTCTAATTCAGAACTTAAAAACAGCGGTAACATCACTGATGCCATAAACAAGACTGTAATTAATGGGACTCCGCGCCAAATTTCAATATAGACCGTACAAATGCTACGAATAATCGGCATTTCTGATCGGCGGCCAAGGGCTAATACAATCCCGATGGGTAACGATACGACAATACCAATAATGGCAATAACTAAGGTGATCAGTAAGCCGCCCCAAAGGTGTGTTTCGACAACAGGTAAACCCACAATGCCACCGTACAGTAAAAATCCTGCCATAAATGGATAAATATTAACGAAAAATAGCCAAATCCAACCGCGATGAGGGGTTTTTTCGTAAGCGAGTAAAGTAATAAAAATGGCTAAAGTGGCATAAAATAATTTAGGTCGCCATAACTCGGTACTGGGGTAGAAGCCAAACATGAATTGATCAAAACGTACTTTAATAAATGTCCAACATGCGCCACTTAGTGTGCAGGCATCGCGAGAGTTACCTTGCCAGTTTGCATTAATGAATGCCCAATCAAGGATCCCCCAGACACCAATAACAGCAAAATAACCTAAAATGAGGGTGATAATCGTGTTTAAAAACGAAGAAAAAAGATGTTGGCGTAACCATCCTATTATGCCCACAGTGTTAGCGGGTGGGGCTAAATCGGGAAGAAATTGATGTTTACTCATGGTTACCTCTCAACCAGTGCCATTTTTTTGTTATAGATATTCATCAGCAGTGATGTGATGAGACTTAGGCTTAAATAAACCGCCATTGTCATCGCGATAATCTCAATCGCTTGCCCTGTTTGATTGAGGGTGGTGCCAGCAAATACCGACACTAAATCAGGATAACCAATTGCCATTGCAAGCGAGGAGTTTTTAGTGAGGTTTAAATATTGGCTGGTAAGGGGAGGGATGATGATCCGCATGGCCTGTGGGATCACAATTAAGCGCAATGTTTTATTACGGGTTAATCCTAATGCTTCAGCGGCTTCAGTTTGACCATGATTGACGGCATTAATGCCAGATCGAACAATTTCAGCAATAAAAGACGCGGTATAAATACTGAGTGCGAGTAACAATGCGGCGAGCTCTGGTAACACTGTAATACCACCACTGAAGTTAAATCCTTTGAGCGCGGGGTAATCAATACTGATCGGCTTGCCACTAACAAAGAAAGCCAATAGCGGTAGTAAGATAATAACCGCGAGACTTACAATCAATACTGGAGATTGTTTACCCGTATTTTGTTGTTTTTTCTTTGCATAATATTGATAACTCATTGCTATGATTAACGCGATAAGCAGTGAGATAAATATCATACTAGAGCCTTGTTCAAAAACAGGGCTTGGTACTGATAAACCGCGTACATTAAGGAAAATACTGTCGCCAAACTGGAGGCTTTGTCTTGGCGAGGGTAGAACCTGTAATACTGCAAAGTACCAAAAGAAAATTTGCAGTAATAAGGGAATATTACGAAAAATTTCAATATAGAAAGCTGCAAAACGACTGACTAACCAGTTAGGTGATAAGCGGGCAATACCGATAATAAAACCTAAAACTGTCGCGAGAATGACACCAAGAACGGCAATTAACGCGGTATTAAGCAAGCCAACAAAAAATGTTCGGCCATAACTGAAGGTTTCATCATAATCGATAAGCGTTAAACCAATACCAAATCCTGCCTCTTGACTAAGAAAATCAAAACCAGTCGCAATACCACGTGTTTCAAGGTTAGTTAATGCATTATTGATGATGCTATAAAAGAAAAAAGCCAGAGCCGCTACCGCAACAATTTGAAATATTACGGCGCGAAAAGTAGGATTATAAAACAGGTCTTTATGACGAGATTTTGTTTGTGATCTATTCGTCTTTGAGGGGACTTCCATACAACATCCTCATATCCATTGAGATGTACAGAGGGAGCTATGACAGCTCCCTTTTGTATTTGTTAATAGTTGTTATTAACGAATCGCGGTTATTAACGAATCGGTGGCGCGTATTGAATACCACCATTGGTCCACAAGGCGTTTAATCCTCGTTCAATTTTAAGTGGGGAGCCTAAACCTACGGTACGGTGGAAGCTTTCACCATAGTTACCGACTTGTTTAATTATCTGGAAACCCCAATCATCATTTAATCCTAGTCCTTTACCTTTAGGACCATCAAGGCCAATTAAGCGACGGATAGTGGGATCTTTTGAGTCTTTTTTAAGTTGTTCAACATTGGCTGAGGTAACATTAAATTCTTCAGCGTTAATCATAGTAAACAGTGTCCAACGTACAATATTGAACCATTGATCATCACCTTGACGAACAACAGGCCCGAGTGGTTCTTTAGAAATGATCTCTGGAAGAACGACGGCTGATGTTGGATCTTTGAGGTTTAAGCGTAGAGCATATAAGCCTGATTGGTCGGTGGTGAGTACATCACAGCGTCCAGAATCAAAGCCCTTTGATGTTTGAGGTGCAGTATCAAAGACAACAGGTTTATATTTCATGCCATTAACGCGAAAGTAATCCGCTAAATTAAGCTCTGTCGTCGTACCTGATTGCACACAAACAGCAGCACCATCAAGTTCTTTAGCACTTTTTATTCCCATGTCTTTTTTGACCATGAAGCCTTGACCATCATAATAGCTTACACCAGTAAAATTAAGGCCAAGAGAGGTATCACGGTGCAGTGTCCACGTAGTATTTCGTGACAAAATATCAATTTCACCTGATTGTAAGGCGGTAAAACGTTCTTTGGCAGTGAGAGGAATATATTTAACTTTGGTTTTATCACCTAATGTTGCTGCAGCAATAGCTTGACAAAATTCGACATCAAGACCTTCCCATTGACCTTTAGCGTTAGGGTTTGAAAACCCAGGTAAGCCAGCACTGACACCACATTGGACATAACCCTGTTTTTTAACTTTATCAAGTGTGCTGTCAGCGGCGTTTACATTCGCTGCAAATAGAGTGGCAGATGCAGCAAGTATTGCTAATACACCTGTTATTTTTTTAGCCATTAGTACCTTCCTTGTCTGGTCAATAGTTAAAGCAATATGTCGTTACTAACTTAATAATTAATAAGCTATTAACAATACATTAACAAATACAAGTATAGGAAAATATATATAAAGGTCTAGTTTTGTTGGGAATTGGTTTGAAATAAAGCGTATGCAGTGATGATTATGGGAGATCAGACAAATAAGGTTGTAATAGCCGTAAGTAAAACGACAAAGCCCAACGTGATGTTGGGCTTTATTTTTAAGCTAAATATTTTAAGCTAAATAGTGATTATGCCGTAGCGAGTTTTTTCTCTAGCGCTTCAGTATCTACTTTTTTAGTGATAACTGATAATACAACGGCAACCGCGATCATTACAGAACACACCGTATAAGCCAATGTGTAAGTGCCCGTAGTATCAACAGCGAATGCGGCAACAACAGGACCGATAAAGCCACTTACACCCCATGCGGTGTAAAGTACACCATAGTTAGCACCGTAGTTTTTCAGACCATAGAAATCAGCAATAATTGATGGGAATACAGCCAATAATGTACCGTAACCAACACCCGCTACAGCGGCACCAATAATTAGCGTGAACTCAGAGTCAAATGTAGCAAACATCACCATATTGATGCCTTGCATTACGAAAGCAATCATCAGTGTTTTAACGCCACCAATTTTGTCTGACAGAATACCGGCTGCAACACGACCACCAGAGTTGAAAATAGCTAGAATTACAACCAGGTAAGCGGCATCAGTGATGTTCGCTTGTGTTGCTGCAATAGACGTAATATTACCAATGATCATCAAACCCGCAGCTGAAGCAAATGCGAACATTACCCATAATGAGTAAAACTGTGGTGTTTTTAGCATGCCACGCCAATTAATATTAGCAGGCTTAGTTGATGTTGATTTATAACCCGCTGGTGCTTCAGGAACATAGCCCGCTGGTGGATTGTTAATGGTAAATGCGAGTGGCACAGCGATAACCAATACCGCAATACCTAAAACAAGGAAGCTAGTGTTGATGCCATATTCAGCAATCAGTGTTGATGTTAGCGGTGCTAAGTAAACTGCCGCCAGTCCAAACCCTGCCGCAATTAAACCGTTAACCAATCCTTTTTTCGAAGGGTGGAACCATTTCATTGCTGATGGGCTTAAACAAGCGTAACCAAAGCCGATACCGCTACCTGTCATAACACCAAACGTAAGCACTAACATCATTGGTGTGGTTGCAAAGCTTGATACGATCATGCCTAAACCAACCATTACAGTACCCAGAATAAGTACGCGGCGTGGGCCCATGCGATCTTGAAGAATACCGGCAACTAATAGTGATAAAGCAAAAGTAATAATTGCAACAGTGTAAGGCAGTGATGCGTCCGCATTCGACCAGCCTAAATCGACAACGAGTGCTTTTTTAAACACACTCCAAGCATAAAGGATACCCATACATAAGTTGATACAGAAACCTGCTACTAGGATCTGTATAGCTCGATCAAATTTTTTCATAGAGAACTCAATTAATTGATTCTTAGCGTTGTTAAATTAAAGAGAAAAACAACGATAAGAGAATGATTTAGTATGATGACTAAAGTCAAACTTTAGAAAGAGCGCGGAGTGTAACAACATAAAAAAAATATGATATTAGTCAGACATTCCTTGTTACAAAACAGCAAAAAAGTGAGGGTGAAACTTACAAAGAGGCTAGCGGTTAATAGTTTTAAAACAAAAAAAGGGAAGATATGCTTTAACTATAAATAGAAAAAGTATCTTCCCTTTTTTCAATGTATTAGAACGCGTTGTGAAGTGGTCAAGTAAAACTGTACACCTTTATAGGTGTTTAAATTAAGCGGCT
>SAMEA5043655__coassemble_52_pt1 | contig 29304 bp, 31 predicted proteins | sample SAMEA5043655__metabat2_low_PE_001 | metagenome-assembled genome bin SAMEA5043655 (sample SAMEA5043655) | Gadus morhua
TGGTGTGGTTATGCTTGTTTGTTTTTGTTTATATTTTATAAGCAATTAAGTGCGATTGTTGGTGGTTAAAAAGAGAGCTTAAAAAAGAGAATTTAAAGCGTATAAGGGCTGGGGTTGGGTTGAATCATACCGGTCACTAATGCGATAACGAGTAGCCCAAATAGAAGCACCGCAATCAGCAGGCGACGCCCAAGGTAATGCGATAATGGTAGTGATGATTGACCTTTTAGCATCTGTGGTAGAGCGCGAAATAGATAAATAATCATTAGTAGCAATAATACGATAAATAACAATTTAATTAGCATGTTAGACGCTCCTCAAGTGGCTATTTAAAGCATAGCGGGTTTTAACTGTTAGTGATAAAAGGATACTTAATGATGCGATCTGTCGCTTTTATTATCTTTACCATTGCAGTTGTTGCTTTGTTATTAAAACTTGGCTGGTGGCAAATGAGCCGCGCAAATGAAAAGCAGCAGTTACAATCACAAGTCACGACTCGGCAACAAACAATGTTGGTTGATTTAGCTAATCTGCCGATGCAACCGCTATGGCATAGCATTACCATTGAAGGTGAATTTGATAACCAACACCCAATCTTATTAGATAACCAGCTTTATCGTGGTCGTCCTGGCTACCATCTTTATTTGCCTTTTGTGAGTCAGCGACAGCGAGTGCTAGTTAACCTTGGCTGGATTGCCGCTCCGCCATATCGAAATATGCTACCGACCTTACCCACCTTTAATGGCCGCCAAATTATCTCTGGAGTGGTTGCTCCGGCGCAGCAGTTATTACAATTTAAGCCCGATAATAGTGATGATCAATGGCCATTGCGGGTGCAAAACATCGAGTTAATTTGGCTGACTCAGCAATTACAACGGCCACTCTTACCGTGGGTTATTCAGATTTCAGCCTCAAGTCCGCTTGCCTTAACGCAAACATGGCAGCCAGTCGTTATGGGGCCGAAAAAACATTATGGCTATGCGATGCAGTGGTTTTTATTAGCCATCGCGGTGGTTTTTATGTCTTTACTATGGCTACGCAGGGAGCAAGCTGTATGAAAAAATATCAAGTGTTATTTGTGGTTATGGTGGTGTTTGCGGTGCCAATGATTGTGGCTAAGTTGATGTTACAACAGCAATGGTATCAGGGTGGAGTAACCAATCGTGGCCAATTATTGCAGCCAGCGGTTACCGTTACTGAGTTTGCGATACCACAGACGTGGCAGTTAGTTTATCGGCTACCAACGCGCTGTGATGAACGTTGCCAAGGGGCATTGTTTAATTTACGGCAAGTGCCCCAAGCTGCTGGAGCTGATAACAATCGATTACAGAGTTTAGTATTGGTTGCTGGTGATAATACGGTTGCAACAACATCATTGCTACAGGGTTTAGAACAGCGCCAAATAGATGCTCCGCTACAGCAACAATTGGCACAGTTAGAGTATGGTTTAGCAACTATTTATATCGCCGATCCTCACGGTAACATGCTAATGGCTTACCCATTGGTTGCGGGGGAGCAGGCTATCTTAATGCAAGGTAAAGATGTTTTACGTGATTTAAAAAGGTTATTAAAAGTCTCAAAAATTGGCTAAGTCATTGCTGTTATTAGGGAGGATAACGAATGATTATCAATAATAATAATGATCGATACTTCTTTTATTTAGTCAGTTTTAGTTTTGTATTATCGCTGGCTGTTGTGGCATTAGGGGCTTTTACACGTTTGACTGAAGCGGGTCTTGGCTGTCCTGATTGGCCGGGTTGTTATGGTTTTTTAACCGTTCCTCAAACCGCACTTGAGCAACAAACTGCCGCAGAATTTTTCCCTCTCACCCCATTAGAGCCGCAAAAAGCATGGAATGAAATGCTGCATCGCTACATTGCGGGTACGCTTGGTTTGTTTGTATTAGCTATCAATCTGATGGCGTGGCGACAAGTATCACGACCTAAATTAATTCCGATATTGCTGTTAATCATGGTGACTATTCAAGCGCTATTAGGTATGTGGACGGTGACCTTAGTCCTTATGCCCGTGGTGGTGATGGCGCATTTATTAGGCGGCTTTACCATTGTAAGTTTATTGTGGTTATTACGGTTACTGCTTCAAGCTACACCCGTAGACATAACGCAGATTGGCATAAAAACACTATCTCGGTTGCGAGTAGCGGCCATTATCAGTGTGATTGTGGTTATCTTGCAAATTGCATTAGGCGGTTGGACGGCAGCCAATTATGCCGCCTTAGTGTGTAGTCAATTACCTCTCTGTGAGGCTAATTGGCAACAGTTATTTGACGTTAAAGCCTTTTTGTTAATCCAGCCTCAGCATGATAGTTATCAATATGGGGTGCTTGATTATGGGCAACGGGTTTCGATTCATGTTGTACATCGTATCGGGGCGATGATAACCACGGTGGTGGTATTAGCAATGGCATGGTTATGTTGGCGACAGCCAGTATTACGTCGCTATAGCTGGGGATTAGTGTTGTTACTGACGCTGCAAATTGCATTAGGGGTGACAAACGTAGTTGCAAGTTTACCACTTGCGGTTGCAGTAGCGCATAATGTTACTGGCTTAGGATTATTGGTGGCGATGGTGACCATTAGTTATCGAGTGGGAGTTGGCTCGCGTCATTCACGAGAAGCCGAACAACCATTAAGGGAGGAGCAATCACATGGATAAATTACAAGGGATCGATCGCATTAATACCGCTATTGTAACCACCGCAGTATGGCGAGATTATCTCACCATGACTAAGCCTAAAGTGGTGGCGATGTTATTGCTCACCGCCTTAGTGGGTATGTGTCTTGCTGTACCCACAGTGCCTGCTGCCCATGTTGTTATCATCGGGCTAGCAGGGATTGGTTTGCAATCAGCAGCAGCAGCGGTGTTTAACCATGTGCTTGATCGTCGTTTTGATGCTCAAATGGCGCGGACTTATCATCGACCGTTAGCAAAAGGGCGGATAGCAACCTCAAAAGCGGTGTTGTTCGCGTGTGTATTAATGGTGTCAGGGTTTATTTTACTGTGGCAGCTTAATCCATTAACCGCATGGTTAACGATGGCGAGCTTAGTCGGTTATGCGGTGGTTTATACCGTGTGGTTAAAACATGCAACGCCTCAAAATATTGTGATTGGCGGTTTAGCCGGAGCGGCACCACCATTACTGGGTTGGACTGCAGTGACGGCAAGTTTGGATCCTCATGCGCTGTTATTGGTAATGCTAGTGTTTGCATGGACCCCTCCTCATTTTTGGGCATTAGCGATCCATCGTCGTGATGATTATGCCAAAGCAGGAATACCGATGCTGCCTGTGACGCATGGGATTGAATATACTAAAACCATGGTGTTGTTTTATACTTTCTTACTGTTGGCCGTCGGGGGATTACCGTGGTTAACAGGGATGAGTGGCGGCATATACCTTATTGGTAGCAGTGTGTTGAACCTCGGATTTATTGGCTATGCCATCAAGCTGAAATTTTTTGATACCACAGGTCATGCATGGGCGACATTTAAATATTCAATCTGGCATTTATTAGCCTTGTTTGTGGTGTTGTTAGTCGATCACTGGTGGTTAACGTGGGCGTTAGCTTAGTATTAATGTTATTGGCTGATATTTTGTATCGCTATCTGTCTATTGTCTCTCTCCTCAAATGGTAAACTGCGCGCTTATTTATATATTAGATAAGGAATGAGTGTGCTTGCCGTCTTAAAAGATAAATCACTACACTATCAAGTTTTTGCATTAGCACTGCCAATGGTGTTGTCTAATATTACCGTCCCCTTACTGGGGTTGGTCGATGCCGCTGTTATCGGTCATCTTGATCAATCATGGTATTTAGGCGGTGTCGCTGTTGGTGGCACCATGATCAACGTGACTTTTTGGTTACTTGGCTTTTTACGGATGGCAACTACAGGCATTACCGCACAAGCGCAAGGCAGTGCCAATAAAGATGCGCAAGCGGTGATTTTTGTTCAAGGCATGGCACTTGCATGGTTATTTGGGGGGGTGTTAGTGGCATTACACCAACCTGTGAGCCACGTTATTTTTCACTTTAGTAGTGCTGGCAGTGAAGTGAAATTGTATGCAGCTCAATATTTTTCGATTCGTATTTGGGGCGCCCCCGCCGCCTTAGCTAATTTTGTGATTATGGGCTGGCTGCTAGGAATGCAGAATGCCAAATTACCGATGTGGCTATTAATTGTAACGAACGTCGTCAATATAACGCTAGATTTACTGTTTGTACTTGGTTTTGGATGGAAGGTTCAAGGTGCGGCAGCTGCATCTGTCATTGCCGATTACAGTGGCATGATATTGGGTTTATGGTTTGTTGCTCAACAATGGTTACGATTAGGTTTACCGCCACTGAAACAAAAACTCACCAGTGTCCGTCATGGTATGGGACGGTTATTAAAACTTAATCGCGATATCTTTTTACGCAGCTTATGTTTACAGGCAACGTTTACGTTTATGACCTTTCAAGGGGCACATTTAGGCGATAACGTAGTAGCGGCTAATGCAGTATTGATGAGTTTTTTAATGCTGGTGTCTTATGCGATGGACGGTTTTGCTTATGCAATGGAAGCGTTAGTGGGGAAAGCTGTTGGCGCTGGAAATAAAGGTCAACTTGAGCGTTATTTAGTTGGAACAACTTTTTGGAGTTTACTGATATCCCTCGTTTTAACCGCTATATTTGCTCTGTTTGGTACTCAAATTATTGGGGTTATTTCTGATATTCCAGCGGTGCAGCAGCAAGCTGATCAGTATTTACCGTGGTTAACCGCAGTGCCTTTAGTGGCGATGTGGTGTTTTTTATTAGATGGAGTTTTTATTGGCGCTACACGCGGCAAAGATATGCGTAATAGTATGTTTTTAGCCACCTGCGGTTTTTTTGTGATTTGGTGGTCGATGAGCAGTTACGGTAATCATGCCTTGTGGGCAGCAATGGTTGGTTTTATGGCGTTACGAGGGGTGATATTAGCAGTGCTATTTATTTATCAGTGGCGGAAAAATATTTTTTTACCGCACACTTAATAAACAAATACTTATCATCATTGTGAGTTTTATTGGTGCTTTTTTGTACAATAAGGGCTTTCAATCATGACTTCGATTTGCTTAAATGCGTTCACTTATTATCCAGGTGGTGCGAATGATAAACAAGATTATAGGTTATTTATTGCTGGTGCTGAGTTTAACCTTCAGTGTTCACAGTTATGCTAGCAGTTTTAAAAAATTGAATGTCACGGCAACAGCATATAACTCAGTATCAGCACAAACAGATTCTACGCCAAATATTGCCGCTTGGGGCGATCGTCTAAAGCCAGGAATGAAAGCCATCGCCGTTTCTCGTGATTTACTTAAAATGGGTCTAAAGCGTGGTTCTAAAGTGAAGATTTCAGGTTTACCTGGTGAGTATGTCGTACTTGATAAAATGCATCATCGTTGGAGTCGTAAAATTGATATCTATATGGGTAAAAATGTTCGAGCCGCTAAAAACTGGGGTAAACGACGGGTAACCATTACCGTTGTTAAGACGTAAGACGTTTTATTATCAGTATTTTTTATTGTTGCTATTGATAGGTAAAGATGTTCTTGATTAACTATTTTTGGTTTAATACGGTGCTTTGATTCTCAAGGCGTTGTAGACAATGAAAAAGTCGACGTATTTTATTCTGTTATTGTCACTGCTTTTTAGCTTTCAGAGCTCAGCTCATTCAGTCAAAACATTGCGTGTTACTGCGAGTGCTTATAACTCGGTAGCGGCACAAACTAATCATCATCCCAATCTTACCGCGTGGGGAGTGCGTTTAAAGCCCGGCATGAAAGCCGTGGCTATATCGCGTGATTTACTCCACAAGGGACTTAAAAAGGGTTCTCGAATTACTATTCAAGGACTCTCTGGGGAATATGTTGTATTAGATAAAATGCATCGTCGTTGGCGTAATAAGATTGATATTTATATGGGCAACGATATAAAAGCTGCGCGGAAATGGGGTAAGCGGACTGTAACTATTACCGTCCTTGATTGATGCTTAATGTCTCGTCCTAAAATAGGTTAATAAAAAAGCCGCATTTTGATGCGGCTTTTTGCTATTTGCTTGTTGCTGCAATAGTGACTTGAAACGATTAATAGTAAGAGTGATCGCCACGGGCGTGATCGGTAATATCACGTGCACCAGTTAACTCGCCTTCAAATTGTGCTAATAGCTCTTTCTCGATGCCTTCTTTTAGCGTCACATCAACCATTGAACAACCATTACAACCACCACCGAATTGTAAAATAGCAACGCCATCTTCAGTGATTTCAGATAATGATACATTACCGCCATGGCCAGCAAGTTGTGGGTTGATTTGAGTTTGAAGTACGTAATCAACACGCTCAATCAATGATGCATCATCAGCCACTTTACGCACTTTCGCGTTAGGTGCTTTTAATGTTAACTGTGAACCCATTTTGTCGGTAACAAAATCGATTTCAGCATCATCAAGGAAAGGATAACTTAGTTCGTCGATAAAAGCAGAAAATAGCTCAAGCTTCATTTCTGTGTCACTTGCTTCAACCGCTTCAGGTGGGCAGTAGGATACGCCACATTCAGCACTTTGAGTGCCAGGGTTGACAACAAAAACACGGATATTAGTACCCTCAGGCTGCTGGGCAAGAAGTTTGCCAAAGTGCTGCTGAGCGTTTTCAGTAATAGTGATCATAGACACGATGTAATACCTGACTGATTTAGTAAGTTTTATTTATTCTACTCTTTGTGAGTCATTGCCGCATCTTTAAAACGACATTTTTATTTGACCACGTTTTATTAATAAATGCGCGTCTTTTTTGTGCTGTATTAATTAACGGATGACTCAGTATGACAGAGCGTATAAATATCTATTTGTTTAACGCCGTGTTGAATCAGCAGTTGGGTTAACTGATGGACAGTAGCGCCGGTAGTGATGACATCATCAATAATCGCGACATGGTCGGGTAATGTTTGTCGCCGTAATTTGAACGCATGGTGCAGATTATGCTGGCGTTGGACTTTGGTTAGTTGTTGTTGTGATGGCGTATGACGTACTCGTTGAAAAGCATGAGGATCAACGCGGCTCTTAAAAATAGTACCCAGTGCCAATGCTAACTGATGGCTCTGATTAAAACCGCGTTGGCAGTAACGTCGCCAATGTAAAGGAACCGGTAAGAGTAGCGGTGCAGGATGGGTAATTTGACGCGCGAGTTGTTGTGCCAGTGGCTGCGCTAACCAAAATTTACCGTAAAATTTCAACTGATGTACCAATTGTTGTAAAGGTGGCCGATATTCACCTAAGCGGTAGAGGCGCTGCCATCGCGGTGGGGAGCTTAAGCAACGACCACAATCTTCAACGTTGATCAGGGTCGTGGTGCCACAATGGTGACAATAAGGGGGGTTCGGAAAAAGGGTTATACAATGGTTGCACCAATACTGTTCTGTTTGAGTGAGAGGAAGTTGGCATAAGGCGCAATGTCGAAACAGTAATTGTTGGTATAAATTATCTCGCCATGATGGCACTCTGTTTGGCATCATTATTACTCGCAAACAATCGATGAAAGGAAGTATAAATGACAGCACAGCTTGATTGGCACAGTGAAGGGCAGGGACCTGATCTGGTTCTCATTCATGGATGGGGAATGAATGTCGGCGTATGGCAAGATGTGATCCCGATGTTGAGTCAACACTATCGTGTACATTGGTGTGATCTGCCCGGTTATGGTGATAGCGGTGCCATTATTGCGACGTCGTTGAATGAGATTGTTGCGCAATTATTGGTTCAAGCGCCAGCGGAAGCTATCTGGCTCGGGTGGTCATTAGGCGGGATCATTGCAACGCAAGCGGCCTTGATTGCACCACAGCGAGTAACACAATTGATTACCGTTGCAAGCTCGCCATGTTTTATGGCCCGAAGCGAATGGGTTGGAATACAGCCTCGAGTGCTGGCTAACTTTCAAACCCAATTGGTGGCTGATTTTGCTATCACTATTGAACGGTTTTTAACATTGCAAGCCTTGGGAAGTCGAACCGCAAAAGAGGATATTCGACAATTGAAAGCAGCAGTGCTATCACGGCCGCAACCGCAATTAGCCGCCTTAACACTCGGACTCACGTTACTTGAAAATGTAGATTTACGGCCATCATTAAATGCGTTATCACAACCATGGTTACGTTTATATGGTCGCTTAGATGCATTAGTACCGATTAAAACGGAACCCGTATTAAGCGCGCAATATCCACAATCACAGAGTTATATTTTTGCCGATGCATCCCATGCGCCGTTTATTTCTCATTTGAATGAGTTTATTACGGTGGTGACAGATTTCATTGATTGAGCTACTTTTGTGCTTTGCGTCAGATAGTGGCATTAATAAGGGGTGTTTTAGGTTAATAATTACTGCTGGTGGTCGATATAATCAGAAGGCGTTATAGCGTTATTTTTGGCATGACAATGGTGGGTTTTCAAACATGGTGATTGCTCCATTACAATCAACGACACCAGTATTGGCGACAACAAGCAATCCACTCACGGATCAAGTTGCGCGGGATAATCGTGTCCGTGAAAAGATTGTTGCTGTGGTTGAAAGTAGTGCCGCGACCGCTGAAAACGGCTTGAGTGCAGAAGAAAGACAGCGTAAGAAACCGAGTTGGGACCCAAGTGAACATCCTGATTATGCGCAACCACAAGCGACGACTTTTAAAGGTTATCAGCAGCAGTTAGCACAGCTAGTGGCGGTTCTTTCATTGGGGAATTATGTGACACCAGATCAGCCATTAGGTTATTCGATGCACATTGAACTTCCACGAGAATTATTACAACAATTAGCGCTCATCAGTGCCAGTGAACGAACCAAAGGGGTTGTGAGCCACCATTACGCTCAAGCCACCTTGCCGAATCCGCCAACACAATATTTACAGGTTATCTAAACCAACAGCCAGACGTTCTGTCTGACTGTTGATATTTCTGGGACGGTTAAGAACGGCTATTTTTTCTTAGCATTGGCAAACGCAGCGGCAAAAGCACCGCCCATCGGCGGGGTGTTTTTTTGTGGAGCAGGGGCGCTATTTTGACGCGGTTGTTGACGAGCCGGTTGCTGGCGCGGTACTGCGGCGCTAGTTGATTGGCGGCTTGGTTTTTCTTGACCGGGCTCATCGCTTAAACGCATCGTCATCGCAATACGTTTACGTTGAATATCCACTTCCATCACTTTCACTTTGACTACATCGCCGGCTTTAACCACTTCACGTGGATCTGAAATGAATTTATCAGAAAGGGCAGAGATATGAATCAAACCATCTTGATGGACACCGACATCAACGAAAGCACCAAAGTTAGTCACGTTGGTGATCACGCCTTCCAATACCATGCCAGGTATTAAGTCTTTTACTTCGTTAACGCCCTCGGCAAAAGTCGCAGTTTTAAACTCAGGACGCGGATCGCGACCGGGTTTATCGAGCTCGCTAATGATGTCTGTGACCGTCGGTAAACCGAAATGTGCATCGGTATAATCAATCGCTTTAAGGTGACGCAAAAAGTCACTATTACCAATAATGGCATCGACGGGTTTGTTGTTAGCTGCTGAAATCGCTTTGACCACAACATAAGACTCAGGGTGAACAGCAGAGCTATCAAGTGGGTTTTTACCGTTCATGATCCGTAAGAAACCCGCACATTGTTCAAACGCTTTTGGCCCTAATCGTGCGACTTTTTTAAGGGCGGTACGGGCATCAAAGCGGCCATTTTCATCACGATAATTAACAATGTTTTGTGCAATGGTGGCATTTAAACCAGCAACACGGGTTAACAGCGCAGCTGACGCGGTGTTTACATCCACACCGACGGCGTTTACACAGTCTTCAACCACCACATCCAAGCGTTTAGCGAGCATGCTTTGACTTACATCATGTTGGTATTGGCCGACACCGATTGATTTCGGATCGATTTTAACCAGCTCTGCCAATGGGTCTTGCAAGCGACGACCAATCGATACTGCACCACGAATCGACACATCCATATTAGGGAATTCTTTCGCTGCCAGTTCGGATGCAGAGTAAACTGATGCTCCCGCTTCACTGACCATTACGCTTTGTACTTTGAGTTGATTGTCTTTAATTAGCGTTGCGACAAATGCATCTGTTTCACGTGAAGCAGTGCCATTACCAATCGCAATTAAGTTAACGTTATGCTTATTAATTAGCGCTACAACCACTTTGGTTGATTCAGCAATTTTGTTGTGCGGTTGGTGAGGGTAGATAGTGGCGGTGTCTAATACTTTACCGGTTTCATCGACCACAGCAATCTTACTACCAGTACGTAAACCGGGATCGAGTGCGAGTGTGATTCGTGGGCCAGCGGGTGCAGCCATCAATAAGTCATGGAGGTTATCAGCAAAAACCTGAATCGCACCGTCTTCGGCTTTTTCACGCAAAATGCCCATTAATTCTGTTTCCATGTGCATTAAAATCTTAATGCGCCATGCCCAACTGATCACTTGTTTACGCCATGTGTCAGCAGCTTGGGTGCCGAGGGTTACGTTATAATGTTCTGCAATAATCACTTCACAATATGAACTACGTACTGCTTGGTCTTTATTGGGATCGGCATCGAGTGATAATTGTAAGAAGCCTTCATTTCTACCGCGGAATAATGCTAACGCGCGGTGGGAAGGTACATTTTTGATCGGCTCGTTATAGTCAAAGTAATCTTTAAACTTAGCCCCATCATGCTCTTTGCCTTCAATAATGCGCGAGGTGATTTCAGCATGAGTATTGAGCTGGCGACGAATTTTTTCAAGTAATGCTGCATCTTCAGCAAATTGTTCCATCAGAATAGCACGGGCACCATCCAGTACCGCTTTGCTATCTGCAAACCCTTGTTCAGGATTAAGGTATTGCTCTGCGGCGGTTTCTGGTGAGTGTTGCGGTTGGCTCCATAACAATTCAGCGAGGGGCGCAATGCCGGCTTCAATCGCAATCTGACCTTTGGTACGGCGTTTTTGTTTATAAGGCAGGTAGAGATCTTCAAGGCGGGTTTTACTGTCAGCACTATTAATTTCAGCAGCCAATGCTGGTGTCAGTTTACCTTGGTCTGTGATTGATTTTAGAATGACCTGACGACGGCTATCGAGTTCACGTAAGTAGCCTAAGCGTGATTCTAAATTACGTAGTTGGGTGTCATCCAATTCGCCCGTGACTTCTTTACGGTAACGGGCAATAAAGGGTACCGTATTACCGTCATCAAGTAAGGTGACTGCGGCATTGACTTGTTCTGGGCGCACATTCAGTTCGGTGGCGATCTGGTGGTTGATAGCGTTGCTCATCCGTTGATATCTCTTGTTGATCGTTAAGCTTCCATTCTACGGCTGAATCTTGATCTGGCAAGTCAACCGCGGTGAAGAGTGTGTCAGGCTATATATCAGCCATGGATTGCTGTTCGTTGGATTGGGGTTGGGATAATGGTTTAGTGTTGTTTTAGCGTTAGTCATGATAGCGAATGCTATTAATAAACCATGTTTTTTTACCTAATGGGGTCGTTACAACAGTATCATCGTCAACTTGTTTACTGAGTAATGCCCGTGCCATTGGTGAGTCGATGGAGATGTAATCGTTACGGCCATAGATTTCATCAGGGCCAACGATGCGAAATGTTTTTTGTTCTCCGGCTTCATTTTCAATCTCAACCCACGCACCAAAGAATACCTTGCTATCTTGTTGTGGTGAATAATCAATGACTTTTACCGCTTCTAAGCGTTTACGTAAAAAACGCACTCGGCGATCAATTTCACGCAGCCGTTTCTTGTTGTATTGATAATCAGCATTTTCGCTCCGATCGCCTAGACTCGCAGCCCAGGTGACTTTTTTAGTCACTTCAGGACGGTCTTCACGCCATAAAAAATCCAATTCTTGTTCTAATTTATTCAACCCTTCACGGGTAATTAAATTGGTTCTCATTATTATTCTCCAACGATAGTTTGGCATTGTTCTATCATTGCTGGCGAGAAATAGGAAGTAGCATAACCATAAATTGCGTGGCGTAAAAATGCTCGTATCCGTTAAGCGAATTAATTGTAAAAAAGAACAATAGTGGTGAAATGTAATCTTGTCTGGATAGTAAATTAATCTCTTAAGTAAAGTGGTATTCAGCGGTGAGGTGTCATGCTATAAAGACATACAAAAAGGGAATTGTTGAATATTGTTGTAATCTTAATAACACAATCATGATAGTAATTAGCATGTTATAATTTATAACAGGCAGTGATTATTGTGTGTTGGTGATTATTGCTACTCTACAATCAAATTAAGCGTTAGTTATTACGACTCGCGTACATTTAGTAACACTATGCTATCGTGATCGATGAAGGTGAAAAATGCAGGAAAATTATAAGATATTAGTGGTCGATGACGACATGCGTTTGCGTGCGTTGCTTGAACGTTATCTTTCTGAGCAAGGATTTCAGGTACGTAGCGTTGCTAATGGCGAGCAAATGGATCGTTTACTTGCACGTGAAACGTTTCACCTGATGGTATTAGATTTAATGTTACCAGGTGAAGATGGCTTATCTATTTGTCGTCGTTTACGTAATGCTAACAACATGCTGCCTATTTTAATGCTAACCGCAAAAGGCGATGAAGTTGATCGTATTGTGGGGCTTGAAGTCGGTGCAGATGATTATCTGCCAAAGCCATTTAATCCGCGTGAACTACTTGCCCGTATTCGCGCAGTATTACGCCGCCAAACCATTGAAGCACCGGGTGCGCCAAGTGTTTCAAATAAAGTGATTGAGTTTGGTGAATTCCGCCTTAATCTTGGTACGCGTGAAATGTTCCGTGGCGATGCTCCAATGCCACTGACATCCGGTGAATTTGCGGTATTAAAAGCATTAGTGACCAATGCGCGCGAGCCAATGTCTCGTGACAAACTAATGAATATGGCCCGTGGTCGTGAATATTCAGCGATGGAACGTTCGATTGATGTTCAGATTTCACGTTTACGTCGTATGGTAGAAGAAGATCCTAGTCGCCCACGTTATATTCAAACGGTATGGGGTTTAGGGTATGTGTTTGTCCCTGATGGTCGTGAGGCGTAAGCCATGCGGTTATCGCCCAAAAGTACTTTTGCGCGAACACTGATATTGTTAGCTGGCTTGTTAATATCAAGCCAGATTTTTTCATATCTAACCATAGTAAATTACGCGCTCCTTCCTAGTATTCAGCAATTTAATCGTATTTTAGCTTACGAAGTAAAATTGATGCTGAAAGAAAATATTAAAATGGCCGACGGCCAAACTGTCCATCTTGATCGACCGATTCGACGTAAATTACTCGAAGAGTTGGGCGTGACTTTACATGCGCCTAATTCTCCAGGTGCAGAAGAATTTAATGACGCCACTCATATTAGTTATTTGAGTGAAGAAATGTCACGTGAATTGCACTCTCCAACGGATGTACGGCTATTGCTTGGTACTCATAGTTATGTGCTGTGGATGAAAACCGATGCGATGCCAAACTTTCTGATGCGGATCCCGTTGTCTGAACTGCAAGAAGATGACTTTTCTCCTTTATTTCGTTATAGCTTAATTATTGCCTTTTTAGTCATTGCTGGTGGATGGTTATTTATTCGCATTCAAAATCGACCGTTAGTTGAATTGGAGCAAGCGGCATTGCTGGTAGGGCGCGGTGAAACCCCGCCACAATTACCGGAACAAGGTGCATCTGAAATTCGCTCAGTAACCAAAGCGTTTAACCAGATGTCACAAGGTATAAAACAGCTTGAAGATGATCGTGCTTTATTAATGGCAGGAGTCAGCCATGACTTGCGAACGCCATTAACGCGGATTCGCTTAGCGACGGAAATGATGTCACCGGAGGACAGTTATTTAGCTGAATCGATGATCATTGATACCGAAGAATGTAATGCGATAATTAGTCAGTTCATGGACTATTTAAAATCGACTAAAAAACAAGATGAAGAAGATATTGATCTTAATATGTTGTTAGAAGATGTCGCTTATACTGAAGGTAGCTATGGCAATGTTATTGAACAGCAATTAACCCCAATTCCAGGCTCGGTGTCAGCCAATGCGGTAGCACTTAAACGTGCGGTTGCCAATCTAGTCATTAATGCGCAACGGTACGGTAATGGCTGGGTTAAAATTTCCAGTGGTGCATCGGTTGATCGTAAATCAGCATGGTTTTGTGTTGAAGATGATGGACCGGGTATTGAACCTAACCAAGTCACTAAAATGTTTCAGCCTCTTACTCGCGGTGATTCTGCACGAGGGAATGAAACGGAAGGAACCGGACTTGGATTGGCAATTGTAAAGCGGATCATTGATCAAAACGAAGGGGCTATTTCGGTGCGTAATCGCAGTGAAGGTGGCTTAAGAGTTGAGATTAGTTTGCCATTACATAAAGTAAAACAATGATGGTGTAAACTAGCATTCGCCGTATTATAGCGTTGAATAAAAAGCCCGCTCTCAGTTGATGAGGCGGGCTTTTTTAATGGTAGTGATGATTAGTGTTCGGTTGCTTTTGCTTCATCAATCAGATCAACTGAGTCGGCCTTATCATCAGGCAAAATGATATTTAATAAAATCGCAGTAATACCGCCAGCTGCCATACCAGAAGACAAAATACTTTTTACAATCTCAGGCAAGAATTGCAAAATTTCAGGTTTTTGCGCAATGCCTAATCCCATCGAAAAAGACAACGCCATGATTAAAATCGCACGACGATCGAGATGACAGCGAGAAATGATTCGAATCCCAGAAGCGGCAATAGTGCCAAACATCACAATAGTTGCACCGCCTAATACTGGCTCTGGAATTAATTGCACCAAGTTAGCGACATCAGGAAATAAGCCTAATAACACCAGCATGCCAGCGACAAAATAACCGATATAACGACTAGCGACACCCGTTAGTTGGATAATGCCGTTGTTTTGACTAAAGGTTGAATTGGGAAAACTGTTAAATACTGCTGCCATTGCTGAATTTAGACCGTCTGCAAGCACACCACCTTTGATACGTTTCATGTACAACGGTCCTTTGACCGGCTGTTCTGATGTCTCTGAGGTTGCAGTAATATCACCGATTGCTTCCAATGATGTTACGGCAAATACAATCATCAAGGGTACTAATAATCCCCAATCAAAACTGAGCCCATATTGCATTGGCATTGGAATCGCAATTAATGGATTGGTGCTGGTGATGTCGGTTTTTAGCATCCCTAACATCCACGCCAATAATGTCCCTGCTGCCATTGCAATAACAATCGATGATACCCGTAAGTAAGGATTTTTAACTCGGTTAAGCAATACAATAAACCCTAATACTGTGCCTGCTAGCATTAGATTATCAAGGCTACCAAAGCTACCGTCAGCAATCGCACTATAACCACCACCAATGGAGGTTAGGCCGATCTGAATTAAGGTTAAACCGATTAATGTCACCACAATGCCCGATACTAATGGGGTAATGATCCGTTGTGCATGCTGCAAAATACGTGAAATAAACACTTCAGTGAAAGCGGCAAAAATGATAGTACCAAAAATAGCCGCCATCATGGTTTGAGTATCAGCGCCGCCAGCTTTGAGTGCTAAGCCTGCGCCAATAATTGGACCTAAGAAATTAAAACTGGTGCCTTGAATCGACAGTAAACCGGAGCCAATCGGACCAAAGGTTTTAATTTGAATAAAAGAAGCAATCCCTGATGCCAGTAATGACATGCTGACAATGGTGTTGGTATCACTTGCGGGTAAACCCAGCGATTGGCAAATGATCAATGATGGAGTAATGACCGCGACAAACATCGCCAATAAATGTTGGGTTGCTGCAAATAAGGTTTGTGGCAGCGGTGGTCTATCATCTAAGCGGTAAATAAGGTCAGAATTTCTTGGCGTTGCGCTAGTGTGGTGCTGGGTCATAGATGATCCTAACAGGCTCTCTGGAATCCATTATTCGCGCTGAGTGGGCGAATGATTGTGTGATTGGTGGTGATCTGTGATTGCTGTTACTCAGAACCGAATCAACACTGGCAGAGATTAAAGTGGCGAAAATTTGCCGCTATTGTAATTATCTTTGCGAAAATAGCAATCGTTTGCTTATTTTAATTATTAAGCGGGTGACATCTCGATTTGAAGGGGGATGGATCACGGCGAATAGAGGTTGTTTATTATCACCGTGATCAAATATGACCTAAGCGTTAGAGTAATTTTCTCGTTGGCCTATCCAGCGATCGATAATCGCGATGGCGTTATCTGGGTATTGATCATGAATATAACGGGCGAGTTTTTGGACTTGGGGGATGAGGTATTGATCGCGAATCAAATCAGCCACTTTAAAATCAGCAATACCGGTTTGTTTAGTGCCCAGTAATTCACCAGGACCACGAATTTCAAGATCGCGCTGCGCAATCACAAACCCATCACTGCTTTCACGTAATACGGCTAATCGTTTCTGGGCGGTTTTGGTCAGCGGTGCATGATAGAGCAACACACAATGACTGGCGATCTCACCGCGACCAACCCGGCCTCGTAACTGGTGTAATTGCGCTAATCCAAGTCGTTCGGGGTTTTCAATTACCATTAAACTGGCATTAGGCACATCAACCCCAACTTCTATTACCGTAGTTGCTACCAGTAAATCAATTTCTCCCGCTTTGAAACTTGCCATTATCGCTTGTTTCTCTTTGGGTTTTATTCGGCCGTGGACCAAACCGACCTTGAGTTCAGGCAGTAAACGGGTCAGTTCATCAGCAGTATCTGATGCTGCTTGCGCTTCTAGCACTTCCGATTCATCAATCAGGGTACAAACCCAGTAAGTTTGGCGACCTTCTTGCTGGCATGCGGCGCGAATGCGTTCAATAATTTGTGGACGCCGACTATCCGGCAACGCCACTGTTTGAATTGGGGTTCGCCCTGGGGGTAATTCATCGATCACTGAGGTATCCATATCAGCATAAGCCGTCATGGCTAAAGTGCGTGGGATTGGGGTAGCCGTCATCACTAATTGATGTGGGTAATAACCACTGGCAGCGCCTTTTTCTCGAAGATCGAGTCGCTGATGGACACCAAAGCGGTGTTGTTCGTCAATAATAATCAGGGCGAGGTTATTAAATACCACTTGGTCTTGAAATAAAGCATGAGTTCCCACTACCATTTTGGCGTCACCACTGGCAATACGGACTAATTCTTTTTCACGCGCTTTGCCTTTTAGTTTGCCAGCCATCCAACCGACTTCAATCCCCATCGGGTTGAGCCATTGGGTAAAGTTCAACGCATGTTGTTCGGCTAACAATTCAGTCGGTGCCATTAACGCGACTTGATAACCGTGTTCAATCGCACGTAAAGCAGCAAGCGCAGCGACCAAGGTTTTACCTGAGCCTACATCCCCTTGTACTAGGCGCATCATAGGTTGAGATTTACCAAGATCAGCTTCAATATCAGCCACTACTCGTTGTTGCGCGCCCGTTGGGGTAAACGGTAAGCTCGCTAATAGTTGTTGCTTGAGGGTATCTTGTGGTGTAAATGACCAACTTTGATGCTGTTGACCTTTGCTGCGCAGCGCTAGCATTGATAAGTTTTGCGCTAACAATTCTTCTAAAATTAGTCGCTTTTGAGCCGGATGTTTACCTGCATCAAATTGTTCTAATGAAATGTCGGGTGTGGGACGATGCATTACTTGCAATGCTTGCGCAAGGGTCATTTGTTGGTCATATAGCCCAGCGGGAAGTAACTCTGTTACGGCAGATTTTTCAAGTAAGCTCAAAGCTTGATCGGTTAAATTACGCAATGTCGTTTGGCGTAACCCATCTGTGGTGGGATAAACCGGAGTTAGCGTTTCTTCGGCACTGAGTGCTGTTGGTTCTGAAAAAAGGTGGTAATCAGGATGAATGATTTCAAGCCCAAACTGGCTACCTTTGATTTCACCATAGGCTTTAACTTGTTTACCATCGCTAAAACTGTTCTTCATCGACGCATTAAAATTAAAAAACTTTAATGTCACCGAGCCAGTACCATCGCCAATTTTTACCGTCAGCATTTTGCGCTTACCAAATTGAATGCTGCAATGGCTGACTTCACCTTGAACTGTTAGATATTGCCCAGGCGCAACGCGATTAATCGGCCAAATACGGGTGCGATCCTCATAACGAAGTGGCAAATGAAACAGTACATCTTGGACGTTATTAAGCCCAATTTTATGCAGTTTTTCTGCCATTTTTGCGCCGACACCAGCCAGTTCGGTGAGGGCGACTGTATTGAGGAGTTGTCCGCTCATAGTTAGTCCTTTTTTATTTCACTTGTTACTACTGGGCGTTTGATTTTTTTCGCCTGCATTGCTGCCCACCATTGTTCGTCGGCAATAATTTGGCCTTGATCATCTAATTGTGGGTACGGTAATTTTTTCTGTTTAGCCACATTTGCCAATACCGGATGCCCCCGTTCAAATAGGATTCGATTCACTACACTATCATCAAGTAAGGTGGTGGTGCGATCGTACATGCCGGCATTTTGACGTTGGCGTTGTGCTTCATAGAGAATTAATGCACTGGCGACGGAGACATTGAGTGACTGTACCATGCCAACCATCGGAATAATGATGTCTTGATCTGCCAGTGCTAATGCTTCAGCGGTGATCCCATTTTTTTCGCCACCGAGAATAATCGCAGTCGGCTTAGTGTAATCAACGTCACGAAAATCAACCGCAGTAGTGGATAAATTGGTAGCGAGTACCTGCATGCCTTGTGCTTTAAGCGCACTGATCGCATTAATCATAGTGTCGTGGGTTTCAAGTTCGACCCAGTTTCGCGCGCCTGCTGAGGTATGGCTTAGTACTTTCATGGCTTCTTTGGGCCACACTGCATGGACTTTATGGACACCTACTGCGTCGGCGGTTCGAATAATGGCCGAGACATTATTCGGCTTGTGAACTTCTTCCATACAGACAGTGAGATCGGGCTGGCGAGTGGCTAATACTTGATGAATACGTTGAAAGCGATCAGGAGTCATACTGTTATGCTATTTGCGAAAATAAGAATAACCTCATAATAATATGGATTGGCAGCCAAATACACAAAACGCCCGTAAGCGGGCGTTTTATTCATATCATCAACAGCATATCAAACCGATAGTGTTAATTTTTTTGACGGGCAACTCGTACGACATCTGGCATGATACGAATACGACGCATGATATTCGCCAAGTGCACACGGCTCTTGGTGGTCAGGCGTACGGTGATCGTATAGAGGCGGCCATCTTTTTCTTCGGTTGCTAAACCTTGAATGTTCGAGCCTGTCGCTGCAATAGTGTTGGTTAAATCAGCCAATGCACCTTGGTGATTTTGCATGTCGACTTTGAGGTTTGTGATAAATTCTTGCTCAAAATCTTCACTCCATTCAACCGCCATGTATTTATCGGGCTCTTTACGATAACCACGAATATTGGCACATTCTTCACGGTGAATAACCAAACCTTTACCCGGACTCACATGGGCAACAATAGGATCACCATGGATCGGATGACAACAATTAGCAAAGGTCAGCAGAATACCATCAGCACCTTGAATTGGTAATCGACGATCGCTGTTTTTCGATGACAGTTCGTCGGCGTTACCCAATAATCGGCGTGCAATCACTACACTCATCAGTTCGCCTGAACCAATTTCAGTCAATAAATCATCGACGGTTTCTAGTTTAAGATCGCTCAATACTTTAGTGATATTTTCAGCAGCGATAGTCTGCATACTCACGCCACCTAAGGCATGATTAAGTAACCGACGACCAAGGGTAATCGATTCATCACGGCGCATAGTTTTTAAGACTTGACGAATTTTAGTACGCGCACGTGAAGTGACCACATAATTAAGCCATGCGGCATTAGGTCGAGCACCTGGGGCGCTGATAATATCAATGGTTTGACCATTTTTCAGCGGCTTACTTAATGGATAAGGTTGACGATCGACACGAGAGCCGACGCAAGTATTACCAATATCAGTATGCACGGCATAGGCAAAATCAACCGCGGTAGCACCGACGGGTAATTCTACAATGCGGCCTTTCGGTGTAAAAACGTAAATTTCATCAGGGAAAAGATCAGATTTTACGTTTTCAATGAACTCAAATGAGCTGCCTGCGCTTTGTTGTAGTTCAAGTAGGCTTTGCATCCAACGTTGGGCTTTAACTTGGGCGGTGGTACCTGGGGTTTCACCGTCTTTGTAAGTCCAATGGGCGGCAACACCTTTATCTGCCATTTGATCCATGTCTTCAGTACGGATCTGAACTTCAACCGGCACGCCGTGGGGGCCGACAAGTGAAGTATGCAGCGACTGATAGCCATTGGCTTTGGGAATGGCGATATAATCTTTCATGCGGCTTGGGCGTGGTTTATACAGGTTATGTACCTGGCCCAATACGCGATAGCAAGTATCAAGATCATTGACTAAGACGCGGAAAGCGTAGATATCCATGATCGAATGGAAACGCTGTTCTTTATTCTTCATCTTGTTATAGATGGAGTATAAATTCTTTTCGCGACCTGATACCGATGCTGCTATTCCCGCATCATTAAGGCGACCCTCAATTTCAGCGTGAATTTTATTAATCATTTCTTTGCGATTGCCACGGGCTGCTGCGACGACTTGTTTTAGGACGCGGTAGCGGTTGGGATATAACGCTTCAAAGCCGAGCTCTTCAAGTTCAGATTTGATGTTATGGATACCAAGACGGTGGGCAAGCGGAGAGAATATTTCAAGGGTTTCACGAGCAATGCGGCGGCGTTTATCAGGACGTAAAGCCCCTAACGTGCGCATATTATGAGTACGATCGGCAAGTTTGATCAGAATAACGCGAATATCGTGCGCCATTGCCATGATCATTTTACGGAAATTCTCAGCTTGTGCTTCTTTGCGATCGCGGAATTTTAGTTTATCGAGTTTAGAGACGCCATCAACCAATTCGGCAACAGTATCGCCAAAACGGCAGGCTAGATCCTCTTTAGTGACCTCGGTATCTTCAATCACATCATGCAGCAAAGCTGCCATCAGTGTCTCAATATCAAGACGCATTTCCGCCAGGATACGGGCAACCGCAACCGGATGGATAATATAAGGCTCGCCTGTTGAACGAGTTTGGCCTTCATGGGCGTCGCGAGCAACAAGATAAGCCTGTCGAAGCACCTCAATTTGAGACTCCGACAGGTACTTGGTTGCGACTTCTTTCAGGCTATCAAAAAGATACAATGCCTGGTTTCCTGATTAACGGTGATGGTCGCCAGCAATAGCACTTACCGCAGCTAATTCAGCTGCTTCTTGCTCTTGCAGTTCCTGACGCTCTTTTGCATCAAGGATATCTTTAGTAATTAGGCCTTCTTCGATTTCACGAAGGGCAATTACTGTGTATTTGTCGTTTTCTTCAGGAACCAATGGATCCTTACCGCCAGTTTGCATTTGACGTGCGCGGCGAGCAGCAATTTGGATCAGATCGAAACGATTGCCAATTTTATCAACAGCGTCTTGAACGGTTACGCGTGCCATGGAGGGCTCCAGTGGTTATTAAATTAGGGATAGAAAATTGTACGAAATAACTTACTGATCTGCTAGTAGCGCAGTCAACATGCTTCTATATTTAGCAGTTTGCTTGTCTTGCTTCAATCGTTCTGCACGAATAATTGCTTTAAAGTCAATTAATGCGACATCGAAATCGTCATTAACGATCACATAATCGTATTCGTTATAGTGTGAGATCTCTGAACGTGCTTCTTCCATACGACGAGCAATAACAGCTTCGCTGTCTTGACCGCGGGTATTAAGTCGACGCTCCAGTTCCTCTTTTGACGGAGGCAGGATAAACAAGCTCTTAGCGGCTGGCATCAGTTTGCGAATTTGACGCGCACCTTGCCAATCAATATCTAAAAAGACATCAATGCCTTTATTCAATTGCTGTTCAATCCATGGACGAGAAGTACCATAGTAATTGCTAAACACTTCGGCATGCTCAAGGAAAGCACCTTGTTCTACCAAGTCGGTAAATTCTTCTACGCTAACGAAATTGTAATGAACGCCGTTTTCCTCGCCCGGGCGCATGCCACGAGTCGTATGGGACACGGATACTTTCATGTCATAGGTCGGGTTAGTTTCAAGAAGGGCATTAATCAAACTTGATTTACCAGCACCACTTGGGGCCGACACGATGTATAGAGTACCTTTGCTCATTGCCTATTTTCACTCAGTGATAGAAGGGCGCGAAGATTATCACGATCTGCGCATAATTGAAATTAGCTGATTGCTTGAAAATTCATCTTTTTTACTGTGCCAATATAACTTAAGCCTAGCTGCCATTGATGATATTTCATAATCAGGTGACATTTTTAAACAACTTTCCAAACTGAATAGCATCAGCTTGGAAAGCGTGAGTAAGGAATATTTACTCGATGTTCTGAATTTGCTCGCGCATTTGTTCAATTAATACTTTCAGTTCAACCGCAGAGGCTGTGACGTCAGTATTGATCGATTTCGATGCCAATGTATTTGATTCACGGTTAAATTCTTGCATCATAAAATCAAGACGTCGACCACATGCGCCACCTTTAGCAAGAATTTTGTTGGTCTCTTTTACATGTGAGTCAAGGCGATCAAGCTCTTCGGCAACATCACTTTTTTGTGCCAGCATGATCAGCTCTTGCTCAAGGCGGTTGCTATCAAGATCGACCTTCGCTTCATCAAGACGTGACATAATACGCTCACGTTGCCACACCATAATTTGTGGCATTAGGGTGCGTACTTTGATCGCTTCTGTTGAAATTGCCGCTAAACGTTGGTCGATCAACTGTTTCATGTTGTCGCCTTCGCTTGCACGTGCAGCAATAAAGTCATCCATTGCTAATTCAAAGCCAATAAGCAAATCTTTATTTATTGCATCAAGGTCTTGTTCCGGCGCTTCCATCACACCGGGCCAATTAAGCACTTGGAATGGACCAATGTTACCTTCACCTGCCGTTTCTGTTACCCAACGCGCTGCATGAATGACTTGTTTTGCTAATGCTTCATTGATGGTCAGTTCAGTATTCGTTGCAGTGTTAGCTTCATAGCGAAGATTACATTCAACTTTACCGCGTGCTAGACGTTTACGAAAACGCTCACGCAATACCGGCTCAAGGCTACGAAATTGTTCTGGCATGCGAATGTAAGTTTCAAGATAACGTTGGTTTACTGAGCGGATCTCCCACACAGCAGTGCCCCAGTCGCCTTTTATTTCGCGACGGGCATAGGCAGTCATACTATGGATCATTGGCTTGTGGCCCTTTGGTTATGATGGTTGCGACGGCTAAACTTAGCGTATTCAACGGTAAGTCTGGTCTTTTAATAACGATAGAGGTGCGTCGTAACCGAGTTCTACCATTATATGCGAGATCACGCGTTGTGGGCTACTGCTGTAAATGCAAAACAAGGTTGAATCTATCGCGTAAGCGGCGGTTTTCTCGTGCACTGGGATTGAGATGTCGTTATAATCGCCGGTTAATATCATCCAGCCAAAAGGAAATCCCGATGCGTCCAAGCGGAAGAAGTGCCACTCAGGTACGTCCAATCACCATTACTCGTAACTACACAGCCCATGCTGAAGGTTCAGTCTTGGTTGAATTTGGCAACACCAAAGTAATTTGTACTGCCAGTGTTGAAGAAAATGTGCCGCGTTGGCTTAAAGGTAAAGGCCAAGGTTGGGTGACTGCAGAATATGGTATGTTGCCGCGCGCAACGCATACCCGCAACCGTCGTGAGGCCGCAAGTGGTAAGCAAGGCGGTCGCACTATGGAAATTCAACGTCTGATTGCACGTAGTTTACGCGCAGCGGTTGATTTAAAAGTGCTTGGTGAGCAAATGATCACCGTTGACTGTGATGTGATTCAAGCTGACGGTGGTACACGTACCGCGTCTATCACAGGTGCAATGGTTGCTTTAGTGGATGCGATTAATTATATGCTTGAAAAAGGCATGATTAAGAAAAGCCCACTTAAAGGGATGGTTGCTGCAGTTTCGGTTGGTATCTATAAAGGTGAGCCAATTTGCGATCTTGAGTACCTTGAAGATTCAGCGGCTGAAACTGATATGAATGTGGTCATGACCGAAGATGGTAAGATGATTGAAATTCAAGGCACTGCCGAGGGCGAGGCGTTCAGCCATGAAGAGTTGCTGGCAATGCTCGCGCTGGCGAAAGACGGCATAACCGATATTATTTCGATGCAGAAACAAGTCTTAGAAAATTGATTATTAGCGGTTCCTAATTGGAGCCGCTTTTTTTTATCTAAATTTTATAGGCTAGAGGAATAGCCATAATGTTTAGCCGCAACAGTTTTACCGTTTTTTGGTAAAGGTTGCTTCCATTTCAACATTGTAAAACACGAAAGTCGTTTAAGGAGCCACAATGAAAGCATATCAGCGTCAGTTTATCGAATTTGCCCTAGAGAAAGGGGTATTAAAATTTGGTGAGTTTACATTGAAATCGGGTCGTAACAGTCCGTATTTCTTTAACGCGGGATTATTTAATACTGGTCGCGATCTTGCGCGTCTAGGTCGCTTTTATGCTGCAGCATTGGTTGACGCTAAGATTGAATTTGATGTGTTATTTGGCCCTGCTTATAAAGGGATCCCAATTGCAACCACCACCGCGGTAGCATTGGCCGATCACCATGATATTGATACGCCATATTGCTTTAACCGTAAAGAAGCTAAAAATCACGGTGAAGGCGGCAACTTAGTCGGTTGTGAACTAGAAGGTCGCATCATGTTAGTTGATGATGTGATCACCGCTGGTACGGCGATTCGTGAATCAATGGAAATCATTAAAGCCAACGGTGCTGATTTAGCGGGCGTGTTAGTGGCGATTGATCGTCAAGAAAAAGGTCAAAGCGAACTGTCTGCGATTCAAGAAGTTGAGCGTGACTTTGGTTGTGCGGTGATTTCAATTGTATCGCTAGGCGATGTGGTGACTTATTTAAGCGAGCAAACGGGTATGGAGCAGCATTTAGCCGCTGTTACTGCGTACCGTACTCAATACGGCGTGTAATTGTCGTTTAAATAGGTAAGAGATACTAGAAAAGCGAGGGTCAATGTGAATTGACCCTCGCTTTTTTTTAGCTTAAATATGCTGCTATGTATCAGTTGGTGGTTTGGTTAACCTAACTGACCACTAAGCAGTTGCCAGTAATCATCAAAATTTTCAGTTGGCTTGTATTTAAAGCTTGAGCGAACATAACGACTTAGGCTGCCTTCCACTTGACCGAGTAACTGTGCCGCTAAAATGGATTCATCAACAGGAAAGCCTTTGCCTTCACGCAATTTACGCTCTTTAAGAATTTGACGTAATTGTGATTCAATGCGTTCAAATAACTGATTAATGCGTGACTGTAAGCGATCTTGTTCAAACATCAGTGCGTGACCGGTCATAATACGACTAAGACCCGGATTACGTTCACCAAACATTAATATCAGTTGTAGCACCATACGCAGACGCGTAAGGGTATCTTTTTCATCATCAAGAATGCGGTTAATACGGGTAGTAATTGAATCTTCGATAAATTCAATCAGGCCTTCAAACATCCGTGCTTTACTTGGGAAGTGACGATAGAGTGCAGCCTCCGAGACCCCAACATTAGCCGCCAGCATTTTGGTGGTGATACGTTGGCTTCCTTGATTTGATTCCAACATATGAGCAAGACACTGAAGTATCTCTTCGCGGCGATTGCTTTTTTTGGTGCCAGCCATGAATTATCGTTCCTTTGCAAAATGAGACTGTCCATGGACAGCATGAAACCCGCCTATCTTAGCGATGCCATTGCGTCGTGAAAAGCGCAGGATGGTAAATGTATGCAGTTTATCAGTAAAAAAAGCGCCACCGTCAATAGTTGCGCTTTGTGTTTGATCGTTATCGGTTATTTTAGCATCAAAACAAAATCATACGTCAAAAGTATAATCTGTGTTTATTAATGACAATAAATCTATTGACGACCTGAGTGACCAAAACCACCTTCACCACGATGACTCATATCGTCAAAATCAGTCACAATATTAAATTGTGCTTGTACCACAGGCAGAAAAACTAATTGCGCAATACGATCGCCCGGTTCGATAGTAAAAGTAGTATCACCGCGGTTCCAGACTGACACCATTAACTGACCTTGATAGTCAGAATCAATCAGACCGACAAGATTACCTAATACGATGCCATGTTTATGCCCCAAACCTGATCGCGGTAAAATCGTTGCCGCTAGATTTGGGTTGCCAATATGGATCGCTAAACCGGTTGGCACTAAATGGGTTTCACCCGGTGCAACGGTTAATGGTTGATCAAGGCACGCACGTAAATCAAGCCCAGCAGAACCTGTGGTGGCATAAGCGGGTAATGGAAACTCAGTTCCAACACGGGGGTCAAGAATTTTAAGATTGATAGTATTCATAATAATGCTCTAGTGCGTGGCGTGTTGATAAAGGGCAACAATTTCGGCAATTAATTGCTGACCAAGATCGGCTTTAGTGGCTAATGGTAATGTTTTATCACCGTTAGGCCAGTATAAATGGAGTGCGTTAGTGTCGCTATTAAAGCCTTGTCCTTGTATGGAGACATCATTCGCACAAATAAGATCAAGATTTTTAGCCGCCAGTTTACCACGAGCATAATGCTCAACATTCTGCGTTTCAGCCGCAAAACCAACTGTGAAGGGGCGTTGCGCGGTGAGTGCCGCGATAGAAGCCACAATATCAGGGTTCTTCACTAGCTGAATTACCAGCTCATCATTGCCGTCTTGTTTTTTCATTTTTTGATTTGCAACGTGGACTGGACGGAAATCAGCAACCGCGGCACAGGCAATAAAAATGTGGTTATTAATCGCATGCTCTAATGCGGCTTGATGCATCTCTGTCGCACTATTGATATCAATTCGAGTGACACCTGCTGGGGTTGCAAGATTAACCGGACCACTAATTAAGGTCACGTTAGCACCCCGTTTAGCGGCTGCGGCTGCAATCGAAAATCCCATCTTGCCGGAGCTGTAATTACTTAAATAACGCACCGGATCAATCGCCTCACGAGTAGGGCCTGCGGTGATAACAATGTTTAGTTCACTAAGATCGGGTTGTTGAAAGAAATCTTCACAGTGGTGAACTAATTGCATCGGTTCCAGCATTCGTCCCGGGCCGACATCGCCACACGCTTGTTCACCGCTGGCAGGTCCCCATAAAGTAAAGCCACGACGTTGTAGTGTGACAAGATTTTCTTGGGTGGCAATATTGCGGTACATCTGTTGATTCATGGCGGGTGCGACAGCAATGGGTGCATCCGTTGCTAAACAGAGCGTTGATAGTAAATCATTGCCCATGCCGGCACTAATACGGGCAATCAAATCTGCAGTGGCAGGTGCTAATAAAACCAAGTCTGCCCATTTTGCTAATTCAATATGACCCATTGATGCTTCGGCAGAAGGGTCTAAAAGGCTACTTGAAACGGGATTGCCCGATACAGCCTGCATGGTTAATGGGGTAATGAATTCTTGTGCTGCTTGGGTCATTACGACTTGGACTTGTGCACCGCGTTCAATTAAACGACGCGTTAGTTCTGCGCATTTATAGGCAGCGATACCGCCACTAATGCCGAGAAGGATTTTTTTTCCTGCCAGTGTTTGCATGGTTTTGCCTGTGTCTAGAAGCCAATAAATTTTGCTGACACGATAGCATCAAACGTATAAACGGTCATTGGCTGCAATTCATAGTTTAATCTTTAGCGGTGATCATTCCGAGGTTTTGGTGCTGCAAGGCAGGGGATAAAGCATAAACTTTGGAGACGCTTTCAAGGAACATTGGTTGTTGGGTTGTATAAAAGCGATAGCCTGTTTTGCTAGTGACATACCAATATAGGAGAGAATATGTCGCTTAAGCAATTGCCATTAGCGTCGCGTCCACGAGAAAAACTATTATCTCATGGTTGTGATGCGCTCACAGATGCTGAATTATTAGCCATTTTTTTACGAACGGGAATAAAAGGCATGAATGCGTTGGAACTGGCGACGTATTTATTGCAAGAATTTGGCTCATTACGAGCCTTGCTTGGTGCAGATAAAGAAACTTTTTGTCAGGTAAAAGGCTTGGGTCCTGCAAAATTTGCACTTTTGCAGGCTGTTTTGGCACTGGGAGAGCGATATTTAGAAGAAATTTTAAAAAAAGATAACGCGCTCACAAACCCACAAAATACCCGTCAATATTTGGTGAAAAAATTACGCCATAAACAGCGCGAAGCCTTTTATATCCTATTCCTAGACAACCAGCACCGGGTCATTACCGGAGAGGTATTATTTGAAGGAACACTCGATTGTGCGAGTGTTTATCCACGTGAAGTTGTAAAAAGATCGCTAGAACTTAATGCAGCAGCGTTAATTTTAGCGCATAATCACCCATCAGGCGTTGCTGAACCTAGTCAGGCTGACCATCGAATAACCCGCAAGATCAGCGATTCGCTGGCTCTAGTTGATATTCGTGTTCTGGATCATTTTATTGTCGGCGAGGGAGATATAATTTCCTTTGCTGAGCGCGGTTGGCTATAAAATAGACAATTTTCGGTAAAAAAAGTGAGAAAGGATCTGCTCGGGACTTGAGCAACTGGTTTTGACTTAGTATAATGCGCGACCTTTGATAGCTGTGGTTATATGTAAAATTGAATTTTACATTAAATTTCCATGGTAGATATCGAGCGAAACGATTTGGAGAAGACAGTAATGTCCCGAGTATGCCAAGTAACTGGTAAGCGTCCTGTAACGGGTAACAACCGTTCACACGCACGTAATGCCACCAAGCGTCGTTTTCTGCCGAACCTGCAAACTCATCGTTTCTGGGTAGAAAGCGAAAAACGCTTCGTTAAACTACGTCTTACTGCTAAAGGTATGCGTATCATTGATAAGAAAGGTATTGATATCGTTCTTGCAGAGATGCGTGTTCGCGGCGAGAACGTTTAGAGGAATTTGAACAATGGCAAAAGGCATTCGTGAGAAGATCCGTCTAGTATCATCAGCTGGTACAGGCCACTTCTACACTACCGACAAGAACAAGCGCAACATGCCAGGCAAATTTGAGATCAAGAAATTTGATCCAGTAGTTCGCCAGCACGTGCTTTACAAAGAAGCTAAAATCAAGTAATTGATTTTAAATTTTTTGATAAAAACCCAGCCTAGCTGGGTTTTTTTATATTTAAAATTCCGCATAATCTTCCTGCTTTCCTGCTTTCCTGCTTTCCTGCTTCCCTCGATACTTTTAATCATCA
>SAMEA5043655__coassemble_54_pt1 | contig 28533 bp, 23 predicted proteins | sample SAMEA5043655__metabat2_low_PE_001 | metagenome-assembled genome bin SAMEA5043655 (sample SAMEA5043655) | Gadus morhua
AACCATGAAGGTAGCCAAAGCGCTTCAACTATCACAACGGATACAGCAACGCCTACCGCGGAACCTATCAAGAAGGGCTCTGCAGTTAAACTACTTCTTAAGCGTGATTGGACACCAGGTGTCGCGACAGAACTTGAATATGTTTATGCTGAAGAAGGCTTTACGAATACGACCGGTGGTGTAACGCCTGCTCGTCAAGAAATCCGCTTACGTCATCGTCATAAGCTCACCGGTATTGCAAACCTTAACATTGAAGCAAATCATTCTGAATCACTGGTTCATAATGAAAAGCAACAATCAATCAGTGCAACGGTAGATACTAAAATACTCGGTAGCCAATGGATGACACGTATTGGCTCACGTTATATTCATAATGAAACTGATACCCAATCAGAAGAATATACTACTGCCATAGTCGGTATTGGGCGTAACTTCAGCTTATTTAACCGTCCAGCAAGATTTGACACTGAATATGAGCAGAGTTTTGGCCACGACAGCAAGCGCCGTTTCAATATTAAAGCGGATTGGAATTTTCATAAGCAAGCCAGTATTTACACGCAATATGAATATATTGATTCACTCTCTGGTATTAGTAATTTAGGCAGTGGTTCAACCAGCACATTTACCGCAGGTATTGATGTTGATTGGCTAAATGGAGGTAGTACATATAGTGAGTTCCGCCAACGTGGTGCTTCTGACGGTCGCAGTTTAGAACTTGCAAATGGTTATCGTGGTCGCTTTGAAATAACACCTGGCATTAGTATTGACCCTTCTGTTGAATACGTTGAAGTACTAAAAGGTGACGGAGCATCGGGTGTAGCTGTATCTCTTGGTGCTGCAGATATTCGTAATCCTAATTACAAAACCACAGGACGTTTAGAATATCGTCATGGCGACAATGAAGATTATTACGGTCTATTAGGTGCTTGGGTGACACGTCTAAGCCAAGATTGGAGTGGTTTAGTCCGTGATGAATATCGCTATATCAATAAAGACCAAGGTGAGAATACATGGAGTAACCATATGAGCATGGGCCTTGCTTACCGTCCACGTCTTAATAATCGTTATCACATGTTAGCGGCTTATGAGTGGAAAACGGAACATAGTGAGATCAGTCGTGATGCACATATTCTATCGACACACCAAAACTATCAAATATCACCACAATGGGCAGTATCAAGTCGTGTTGGTTTGAAGTGGGAAGACTTCACTGAATATCAACAAAATTATGACTCGGTATCTACCATTATTGATGGACGTGTAATCTATTACATTAATCGCCGCTGGGATGTTGATTTACATGCTGGAATGTTAGGAACTGATTGGTTTAATAGCCGTCGTTATTCTGCAGGTGCTGGTGTTAATTACTTAATAATGAAAAATTTACGAGCAGGCATTGGCTATAACGTCATTGGATTTGATGATGATGATTTAGATCCTCAAGGTTATAACCTCCAAGGTTTTTACTTCGACCTTATGTTCAAACTTGATGAAGATATGTTTGACTGGTTGAGCGATTAAAGGCAGGAAATAAATGATGAAATTTGCAATGACAGTTTTATTTCTTAATAGCTTATTACTCAGTGGTTGCGTCAGTGACCGAGCTATTTACGCAGAATACGGCAAGTTAGAATGTGGTAATAATACGCCACCGCCGGCTCCGATTGAAATCGTGGTTGACGCTACAGAACCTTGGCCAACAGTGATTAACTTTGGTTTTGATGAGTCGCATACCGTCGGTGCTCAACATCAAAAACTGATGTCTGCTGCAATGATTTTAAAACAAAATCCAAGCTTAAATGTGGCGGTGATAGGCTCTGCTGATTCATCAGGACAGAATGCTTATAATGATGTGTTAGCAAAAAAAAGAGCTAAACATATTACTCATGCTCTTGAGCAACAAGGAATTTCTGCTTCTCGTATTGTCACTATGAGTACTGGAGCAAGAGAGCAATTTATTATGACTAATAATAAGCAGCGCAATAGAGTAAATCGTCGAGTACAGCTGATTTTATTAGGTGATGATTTTAACCCTGTTAGTCTGCAATATAAAACGGCTACTGATCATTTAAGTGCGCAATAGTGCAAGGGAGCTTCATATGAACGTCTTCTACAGGTTAGTTATTAAATTAAGTTTTTTAGTGATGGCAAGTGTGAGTTTTTGTGCTTTTGCTTTAACTGAATCAGGAACTGTAATTAAAAACCAAGCAGGGGCAACGTATCGTGATAGTGCTGATATTTTACGTAGCACGACATCGAATTTAGTTGAAACGTTAGTCCAACCTGTAGCTGCACTGACGTTGATCAATGATCAGTCTAAATTAGGTGCGCCCGGGCGTACAGTTACTTTTAATCATGTATTAACCAATACCGGTAATAATACCGATAGTTTTACACTGGATTATGTTATTCCTGCAAATGTGATCACTGGCGCATTGGTTTATCCTGATGCTAATAATGATGGTGTTGCTGATGCGGGGTCGTCACCGATAGCCTCCGGTGATACGGTTGGGCCACTTGCGCCCGGCGAGAGTTTTGATTTTGTTATCGTGGGTGATATTGATGCCGGCGCTGCAATTAATGCCTCGAACAGTATTACAGTAACAGCGACCAGTCAGGCAGTAACGGTTGATGGCATTAGCGTGGCAAATGGTGCTGTGGGTACACAAACAAATACAGATACCTTAACCGTGACAAATTTACCCATTATTGAGGTGACTAAAGCATTAAGTGCAAGTGAAGGTGCATCACCAAGTGGTCCTTATACCGTGACATTTACTTATACTAATGTTGGCTTAACTAATATGGATCCACTGCAAACTAACGGTGTGATTTTAAGTGATATGTTACCAGAAGGCATGCGCTTTAATGGTGGTGTTGCATGGAGTGTTTCTGGTACAACCGTCAGCGCATCAGGGGTGACAACAGGTGCATCAGAAACGTCAGGTGATCATGATTTAGCCTTTACCACTTGTATTGCACCTAGTGCTTCGTGTAGTGACAATGATGAAGTTATATTCACTATGGACGGTTTAGCGAGTGATGAATCGGCGACCATCAGTTTTGAGGTTAATATTGATTCTGGCTTAGCAACTGATACATTATATAACACGGGTGTATTTGGTTTTGATGAAGATAACCTTGGGTCTGTTGATTCAAGTGAACAAGGTAAATACAATACCAACCGCGTTCCTTTTTTAATTACAGCGAACTATGCCGTTATTGCTAATAATGGTGGCTGTGATATTGGTAGTAATGATACCAACTGTGATGGTAGTGATGACACTAATCATGAAATAGTAGAAGTCGCCACAGCAACCCAAGGTGAGCGAGTACATTTTACTAACTATATTTGGAACCGTGGTAATGCAGAAGATATTTTTAATATCACATTAGATAATTCGACATTCCCTGCGGGCACGAGTTTTTTCTTCTACAAAAGTGATGGTGTGACACCGTTACTTGATACTGATAACGATGGCAAGCCTGATACTGGTATTGTTCCGGCATTAGGTGAAGCATGTTTGCCATATCATGTTACAGATAGTGCAGGCACGTGTGGTTATAAAGTGATATTAGTGGCTACATTGCCATCATCCACAACAGGGGGCCCTTTTCAAGTAGTGAAAACGGCAACCTCTTCAAATAACACGGCAAAATCAAACACCGTAACTGATAAGTTGGGCAGTATTATTGCGAGTACTGTTGATTTAACCAATAATTTCCGCGCAGAAACAGGACTAACTCAACAAGATAGCTGTGATGCCGCTGATGATAATTGTGGTTTTGGTGCTGGAACAGAAACAACGCCTGTTTCAATTAATACAGTAGCACCAGGGGAAACAACCCGTTTTACGCTTTATGTAACTAATACATCAGGTACCGCTGATAGCTATGAATTGCAATACAGCAACAGTGATTTTGCAGTTAATACATTACCAACGGGTTGGACTGTTTCATTTAAAGATGCGACTGATAATGTGATTTCTAATATTCCCGTGTTGGGCCCTGATGGTGCAGTCATGGTATATGCAGATGTCACGATTGATGCAAATGCACCATCTGCACAGCAATCCATTTACTTTAAAGTTATCTCTGCTGCGACTGGTGCGAGTGATATCAAGCATGATGCAGTAAATGTTGATAATAGTAATATGTGTATTGCTTTTGAAGCTAATTCAGAAGGCGTAACACATGCAGGAGGGGTTATTGTTTATAAACATATTGTGCGTAATAACAGTAATGATGCGTTTACAAATATTGCACTCAATATTTCAAATTCACATCCTAATTTTACTGTTGTTATTTACGAAGATACTCTTGCTGATGAACAATTAACTTCCGATGATAATGCAATTACTGAGATAGCATCGTTAGCAGGAAATGAAGTAAAAGTCTTCTTCGTTAAGATTTTCACTCTCGGGACGACAACGCAAGGTGCTAAAAATATTACGACAATATCTGCGAATGTAAGTTGTGGGACGGTACAGTTGATCGATGTTACCACTATTGCTAATACCAATATGAAAATTATAAAAGAACAAATGCCAGATTTAAGTTGTACAGGTATACCCAATGATTCTTTATATGTAACAACGACATTTTCGGTTTCACCAGGACAATGTATTATCTACCGCTTAACAGCTGAAAATATTGGTATTGAAACGGCCAAAAATGTTAAGTTGAATGATGCGTCACCATCTTATACGACATTTAATGTTGTTCCTAATGTGCTACCTGATATATCAAAAGGTAGCGTAAATGCAATTGTTGATGGTTCAACAGGATCTATTATTGGAAGTATTAATGATATTGCTCCTGGTGAAAGTGAAACACTTGAGTTCGGCATCAGAATAGATAACTAGTTATCGTTTACTTGTAACGACAACACTTGCTTAGTGTCATACTAAGCAAGTTTTTTTTGTTTTAAAAAAGTAATAAAAAACCCACTTTAAAGAAAGTGGGTTTTATTAATAAGAGAGAGTAAGAATATTAATCTGTTTTATCAAGAATCGATTTAGCGCGATTATTACCATTTTTTGCTGATTCTGTTAACCAATACTTTGCTTTTTCAATTGAAGACTCAACACCATCACCATTAATATAAATACTTGCAAGGTTATACATTGCACGATTATTCCCATGAGAAGCTGATTTCTCATACCAATAAATGGCTTTCTTATAATCTTGTGTAATTAGATCACCTTGGTCATAAATTTTAGCTAATTCAAAACTTGCCTCAGGGTAACCATTTTTGTCTGACGTTTTAAGTTGGTTTATGGCTATATTAATGTCGTTATCAATAAGCTCTAAATGTTCAATACTTAATGTAGCAAGATCATATAATGCTTTAGGATGATTATCAGCAGCAGCAGCATGAAGGTGAGTAAAACTTTTTTGCGTGTTGACTTGGGTTTGATAAAGACCATTACGGTATATATCACCTAAAACTAAATGAGAATATTGATGTCCTTTTTTTGCTGAACGTTGTAGTAAATCAATGGCCGTTGTGATTTTTTCATTTAATTCTAGATAAGAAACCGCTAATAAATACGATGAGTACTCGTTGTGTTGATTATTGTCTTTTTCAAGTGTTTTTATTACAGCATCATGTTTTTTTTGAATAAAATACAAATATCCAAGTGAATAAGATGACGGAACATGATTTTTACTATGGTTAACGAGTAAATGAGATTCAGCGTCAGTATAATTGACATTTCCGCCTCGACCATCAATTAACATTAACGCGTAATAGTAACGCGATAAAGAATGATCCATATTGGCTGCTTGCTTATAAAGCTGACGAGCTTTTGTTTCAGAAATAGGAACGAGTACTCCTTCTTCATACAATGCTGCCAAATAAAATATGGCATCTGGATTATTTGAAATAGCACTTATTTTATCAATTTGTTGCTGACGATCTTGTGCTGTTGTCGCTTCATTTTCAATAATTAAAATAGATTTAGATAATGGTGATAAATTTTCAGTTTCATTTTTATTTTCATTAGAAGATATAGATGATGAATTATAATTTTCTTTTTGATGGTCGATAGATTCAGGTAGTTCATTCTTTTCTGTTGAGCAACTAGTTAATATTATTAAACTCGATAATATGAGCCTCTTCATTATTGATTTCTCCTATCCCTGTACTATTGTTAATTTTAGAACATAACTTAAAGGGATGTATTATGCGTTTACTATTTATTTCATTATTTTGTTTATTAATCACATCATGTGCGTCAAGTAATTTAACATCATCATGGGTGGATAAAACTTATACTCAAATGCCGATTAAAAGCACATTAGTGGTAGCGATGTCAGATAACTTACGGGTTCGACGTATATTCGAAGATGATATGGTACACGACTTTAGAAAGAACGGTGTTAATGCTATTTCAAGCTCACAGTTATTTCCTAATAAATTACCGTCTAAAAATGATATCGCAGGGTATATAAAAGATAATAATACCCAAACAGTCTTTGTTGCTCAGTTAGTCAATATTGAAGATAAGAATATTCGCTATCCTGGAAATAATTATGGTTATGGCAACAGCGTTTCATTCCATAGTTATTATAACGATTCTTACAGTTATATTTATGATGATAGCTACACCGTATCGTATGAGTTTGTAAATGTAGAATTTACTTTGTTTGACACTAAAAGTCATAAGCCTATTTGGTCAACATCATCAGAATCTGTCGATCCTACCAATATGAATGACATTATTGCAGAGTTAACTCATATTTTAATTGAAAATCTACAAGATAATGGGGTAGTGCGATAACCTAATTATTATAAACGCATGTTATAGATTAAGCCTTACTATAAAGTAAGGTTTTTTTGTTTTCAGTTTTACGCTAATAATACCAATCACAATAAGTTTTTAGCCTAATTTAATGCCTCCTCGCGGGCATTCCCTACAGTGAATGCCCACGAGGGCGATAGGGAATTTAATGCTTTTAAAATATGACCACTTAATTAATGGGATTGGTGTAATAACGGAATTTAACTTTTGTATGATGAAATATTACGCATTCAGTTAAATTCCTTTAAAGTATGCTGTTATTTGTGCTGAGAATTGATGTAAATCAAATAATAATGACGGTAGTTACATTATTATACACGAGAATTTCGGAATGAGATGAGGTCTGGTGGCCTTCTCGGTCTTCAAAACCGATGTGAGCTGTATAAGCTTTGGTAGGTTCAATTCCTGCCTCTTCCGCCATTTTTCGCGCGTTTAAATGGTTCCACTGTCACTCATACTATCTCTACTTTGAGAAATAGTATGAGTACTATTGTCTGCAATTCAGCCAAGGAACTACCGTGACCACGATAACCTCTTCAGAACTACCATCTTCATCACTTTTGTCATCAAAAAAAACAATAATCAATTATCGTTTACCTCAAATTGAACAACTCCTTCAACATTCAGATTTAGCCGATTATGTGCGCTTATTAAGTCGACCTGTCGTAACAAATACTCTGCGTCAACTTTTTGCGTCTATTCGCCAGCATCCTGACTTTAAAATCCAAGGTGTTAATCATCTTGATGTGATGGCATTAGTGCTTGATAGCTGTCGTCAATTGTACCGCCGTCGCCAGCAACGGGTGATTAATGCAACTGGGATTGCAGTGCATACCAACCTTGGTCGTTCGCCAATTGATGAGCAAATTTGGGATAGTATTAAAGCCGTGAACGTTGGCTATAACAATCTTGAATTGAAATTAAGTGATGGTAAGCGTGGTGATCGTAACGGTTTATTACCAACCTTGATTCAGAGCTGGATTGGCGCTGCAGATTGTGTGGTCGTGAATAATAATGCCGCGTCAGTGTATTTAGTGTTACATGCTTTAGCGGCGGGTAAAGAAGTGATTGTGTCACGCGGTGAGCAAGTTCAAATCGGCGGTGGCTTTCGTATTCCTGATATTTTAGCGCTTTCTGGGTGCAAACTTGTTGAAGTGGGCACCACCAATATCACTACCAGTGATGACTATATTAATGCGATCACTGAAAATACCGCGATGGTATTAATGGTGCATCAGTCTAATTTCTCCATGCAGGGGTTTACTGAGTCACCTGATATTCAGGATGTGGCTGAACGTTTACCTGAGCATGTTTCATTAGTGATCGATCAAGGCTCAGGCTTATCGTCAGAGCAATACGCTCAAAGTGAAGTGTCGTTGCCGCGCTATTTGCAAATGGGCGTTGATTTAGTGTGTTTCTCTGGTGATAAAATTATCGGTGGCCCACAAGCCGGTATCATTGCGGGTTGCCCAAAACTGTGTCAACAATTAGCCAAAAATCCGATGATGCGTACTTTCCGTCCGGGGCGAATTGTCTTATCAATGCTTGAGCAATTATTAGTTCAGAAACTAAACCGTGAGCCTGCTGGTTTTGGTGTGGCGCAACAAGCGTTAGATCGTGCCAAGATCAGTCAAACGTTAGCCCAACAATGGGCGCAACGTTGGAAACCTTATGTTCAAGCTGTTCCTCTTGTGATGCAAGTCGGTGGTGGCGCAATTCCTAGTGAAACCTATCCTTGTTATGGTCTAAAACTTACTTTACCAGGTAAAGCACAACTGCATTTAGATGCGCTACGTGATTTACCGACCCCGATTATTGGTTATGTTAATAGTAACCAACTGCTATTAAATGTCGCGACCTTATTAGACAGTGATCATGCTGTCTTTATTGCTCAGCTTGACGATTATATTCAATCTTATATAAATACGGAGGCTAAATAATGGTGGCGATATCAACACATAAAAAACAATATCAAGCTGTTGTTGGTCTTGCTGGTCATGTCGATCACGGTAAAACCGCATTAATTGAAGCGTTAACGGGCATGATAACCGCGCGTCCTCATGAGCAGCAATTAGGCATGACCCAAGATTTAGGCTTTGCGCATTTTCAAGATGATGATGGTAATACTATCGGGGTGGTTGATGTTCCCGGACATGAGCGTTATTTGCGTAATATGGTTGCAGGTGTATGGCATTTAAATGTGTTGTTATTAGTGGTTGCTGCTGATGAAGGTTGGATGCCAATGACCACTTCACATCTTGACGTTGCACATGCAATGGGGATTGAAGATATTGTCGTTTGTATTAATAAGCGCGATAAAGTCAGCGCGGAGCAATTAGCGGAAATAGAAGATCAAGTCTTAGAACAAGTAATGGAACGTAGCGGTTTATTACCTGAAATCGTCACTGTTTCTGCATTGAAAAAAGATAACATTGAAGCATTACGCCAGCTTTTAATTGAAACTGTTCAAGTTAACATTGCACGCCATAAAATCGTTGCTCCAACAAACAGTGATGATAATTCAGTGGTTGAACAAGCGACGGCACCGTTAATGTATATTGATCGGGTGTTTGTGGTAAACGGAATTGGTACGGTGCTAACAGGCACACTCGCACAAGGTCAATTAGCGATTGGCGATAAAGTACGTTGTCATCCATCAAATCTTATTGGTACGGTGCGATCGATTCAGGCTTATCATCAACAATTAACTTCAGTTTCAGCAACATGCCGTGTGGCGGTAAATGTTAAAGGTGTGGGTCGTAAAGATATCGGCAGAGGGCAGTTGATCACTGGTATTAATCAACAGATTACCTTGCGTGATCAGTGCATTGTGCGATTAACCAAAACGGCGATAAAGTTAAAAGTTAAAAAACAACGCCAAGTGGAAGTGGCGATGGGAACGTGGCACGGTACAGCACGTTTGAGCTACATTCCCAATACTGAGTTGGCGCGATTAGTGTTTGAAAAACCAATGCCGTTATTATTTGGACAACGATTAGCGATGATCCAAAAAGGCGGCAGTGGTTTACAACATGGCGCAGAAGTGGTGTGGAGTGATTATATTTTTGGCTATCAAAAGCGCCGTTTATACGATGCACTTAATAACTTACCACAACAATTACAGCCAGAGTCACAACGACAGATGTTGTTAGTGCTACAAGGTTATTTTGAATGTCATGAGGCTGATTTTAAAGCCACAGAACAGCAAACCTTTATTGCGCCTTTTTGTTTTGATAACCAGTGGTTAACGGATATATCGCAACAGCTTGATACATTACTTGGTGCGGGTATTTCGATGGCATCAGCTGAATTATGCAGTCGGTTACGGATCAATGATGACGTGATTGAACTGATCATACAGCGTTTAAAGCAGCAACAGAAAGTGCATTTAAGTTACGGTAAGTGGTGTGTCGGTCAGGGTGATAATGAAGATGACTTACCTCAAGATGCGCTTGATATATTGCATCAAATTCGTCAGTTTGGCAAAGCAGGGCTTGAGCTAAATAAAATCAAAATTGTTGGCGGTAAAAAGTGGTTACGTCAATTAAGCCATCAAAAATACATTACTGCGCTTGATGAAAATATTTATTTTGATATGGGGGTGTATTTAGATCTTGTTAAAGCGGTGATTGCTGATCATCAACCGCATGATCGTATTACCATGACCGATATTAAAGATCGCACCGAATTAAGCCGTAAATACTCGATTCCATTAGCGAATCGTATGGAAAAAGACGGTTGGGTTAAACGTGATGATGATGAGCGTATTATCCTAAAAGCATGGCAATAAAGGCATGTAGTATAACATTTGATGTCTATTGAAAATGAATAACGCCCCTTACTTAAAACAATAATAAGTACGGGGCGTTTTTTTATATAACCACGATAGGTGTTCAAAAAACGAGCATGGCAATATGGTTGTTCGACAGCTGATGTCGAAATGTGTCGATGCCAACTGTCGAGATTGAAGATGACGACACTTTGATGTTGGTATTTTTATTGTGGAAAGTATTTTTTTACTATTATTTATTTTTAACTAATTGATATCTAATAAGATACGCATAGTAATACCTATATGGCATATTTCTTGCTTTAATAGTTTTTTTTGCGATTGACTAGGTAGACAATGAAAAGCTTTGTAATTGCAGATCCTGAGAAGTGTATTGGTTGTGGCACCTGCATGGCAGCATGTTCGACAGTACATAAACAACAAGGACTGCAAAGCCATCCCCGCCTAACCGTGGTTAAATTAGATGATGCCACTGCGCCTGTGATGTGTCGTCATTGTGAAGATGCACCTTGTGCCACTGTATGTCCAGTGCAAGCGATCACCAAGCAACAAGATCGTGTCATGCTCAATGAAACATTATGTGTCGGTTGTACATTATGTGCTGTTGCTTGTCCTTTTGGTGCAATCGCTTTTGATGGTAGTCGACCTGTTGCGATGGCAAATAGTTACGATACCTATATCCCTTCAACCATTCGTTCAAGTAACCCTTCAACTTCCATTCCAAGCACATTTGGTCAAGATATTCTTGCTTGGGAACCGGGAGTAAAGAGCATTGCGGTTAAATGTGATTTGTGTGGTTTCCGTGAACAAGGACCAGCCTGTGCTGAAGTGTGCCCAACACAAGCGATCGTGCTAATCGATGCAGCAAATATCGTTAAAGCACGTGATATTAAACGTGAGTGTGCAGCCGACAGTGCAGCGTCAGCCAAAGGTGGAGCAGTAACACGATGAGCCCATTAGTTTTAGTTTGTTTTGCTTTAATCAGTTATGCCGTCGCTGCGATTTTATCGTATCAAGGGCGTAAAAATGAGCAAGAGAGTTTGCGTCTTGCTGGTGTGATCAGTGCGTTTGGTGGCCTGTTTGGTATCATCGCCGGTATTAGCACTATCGTCTCGGGTTTTGATACTGCCGATGCTACCGCAGCAATGAGCCATTGGTTTAGCATGGATATGTTGTCTGCGCTAATGGTAGTGGTGATTTCTGTGGTCACCATGGCAGCGTCTGTTTATTCGATTAACTACCTTGAAGAGTACTATGGCAAAGGCGGTTGGAAGGTTAATGTACTTTTCAATATTTTTGCTGCAGCGATGACAGCCCTTGTGGTGTCAGCCAATGTAATGGTCTTTATTATCTTTATGGAGATCATTTCACTGGCTTCTTGGCTGATTGTTATCAGCGATGGTAGCGTTCAAAGTAAAAAAGCAGGTTTGCAATATTTTATTGCAGATCATGCCGCTAGTCTATTGGTTGTGGTGGCATTTATGATTGTTGCCTCTCATGCTGATAGCTATCAATTCAGTGCCATTATGCATAATCCTGTTACTGGAGCAACGGCATCGTTGGTGTTCTTATTGGCATTGGTTGGTTTTGGTATTAAAGCGGCAGGTATTGGTTTACATGGCTGGTTACCGAAAGCATATCCGTTAGCACCGTCATATTGCTCAACCTTAATTTCGTGTGTCATGGTAAAAATTGGCATTTACGGTATTTTGAAGTTTGCGATTTTATTCCTTGGTGCAACCCAATTATGGTGGGGTTTCTTAGTGCTAATCTTTGGTGCGGTGTCTTCTGTTCTTGGCGTAATGTATGCGTTGGCAGAACACGATATCAAACGATTATTGGCATACCATACCATTGAAAATATCGGCATCATCTTAATCGGTGTTGGCGTGAGCATGATTGGTATTGCGTCTCATCATCCAGTTTTAGCGCTACTTGGTCTATTAGGTGGTTTATATCACTTATTAAACCACGCGGTGTTCAAAGGCCTATTATGTTTAGGCTCTGGTTCAATCGTATTCCGTATGCATACCAAAGAAATGGATGATATGGGCGGTTTGGCGAAAACAATGCCTAAAACTGCGGCAGCATTCTTAATTGGTACATTGGCAATTTGTGCTTTACCGCCATTAAATGGTTTTGTTTCTGAGTGGTTTATTTATCAATCGCTATTTAGCATGGGTAAAGTCGGTACGGTTGCTAACTTGTTATTTGGTCCGTTTGGCATGGTAATGCTGGCCTTTACGGGTGCGTTAGCGTGTATGTGTTTTGTGAAAGTGTATGGTATTTGTTTTACTGGTGCGCCAAAAACAGAGCAAGCAGCTAATACGCGTGAAGTGGGTCCTGCAATGATCACCGCGACAACATCGTTAGCGGTATTGTGTGTGGTATTAGGTGTTTGTGCACCGTGGATTGCACCTTACTTCTCATTAATCGCATCTTCAATGTTGAACATGGCCCCGGTAACGGTTGCCCATGGTTTGACGGTTTACCCTGCGGTTGCTGATCAAGCTATCCTTTCTACTCCTGTGATTGCGATTGCACTTGCGCTATTAACGTTAGTCCCTGCCGCGTTACTTTATACATTCCGTCAACGTCGTCTTCCGCGTCGTCACCAAGGTGATCCTTGGGCTTGTGGTTACCAATACGAACAGCGTATGACAGTTTCAGCGGCAAGTATCACTCGCCCGATGCGTAATATGTTTGGTTTTATTTATAACAACCGCCAAACGTCATTTACTGAGCGTTTTGTACTGCCTTACTTAAGTAATGGTGGTGAAAATCCAACGCTTGATAGCCGTAAAGTGTGCCGATTCTGCATTATTGCCGTGGTGGTTGTGGTGTTGTTCGTTCCTCTCATTTCAGGAGTTAGTCTCTAATGTCCCCACTTGAAATGCCAACTGCGGGTTGGATTGTATTAGCGATTGTCCAAGCTATCTTAATGTTGATGTTAGCGCCACTTGCGACCGGTTTCTCTCGCGTTATTCGCGCTAAAATTCATTCGCGCCAAGGGCCGGGTGTATTACAAGACTACCGTGATATTGCCAAATTATTACGTCGTCAATCAGTAGCTCCAGCAAATTCGGGTTTTATTTTCTGGATCATGCCGTGGGTACTTGTAGTAACGATGCTATTAATTGGAATGGCGCTACCGACGGTTACGCAAGTGTCACCGTTTCCAATTTCGGGTGACATTATTACCGATATTTACTTGTTAGCGATTTTCCGATTCTTCTTCGCATTATCAGGTATTGATTCAAACAGCATGTTTGCGGGTATGGGCAGTAGCCGTGAATTAACGCTGGGTATCTTAGTTGAGCCGATTTTAATTCTGGCGATTGTGGTGGTTGCGTTAAGTGTCGGTACAACTGACTTAGGTTATATCAGTCACGCATTAGCCAATAACACTTGGCATCACCCATTAACCATTATTCTTGCAGGTATTGTGTGTGCGTTTGCATTGTTTATCGAAATGGGCAAAGTCCCGTTTGATAGTGCAGAAGCAGAGCAAGAGCTACAAGAAGGTCCAGTAACAGAGTATTCAGGTTCTGCATTGGCAATGGTTAAACTTGGTTTAGGTTTAAAACAGCTGGTCGTTGCACAGCTATTTCTTGCGATATTTATTCCTTGGGGTAAAGCAAGCAGCTTGAGTTTTGGCGGCTTATTTTCTGCCACCATTATTCTGTTGATTAAACTGTTTGTGGTGTTCTTGATTGCAGGTCTGGTTGAAAACACCATGGCACGTGTACGTTTTACTCAAATTCATCGCACGATTTTCCCTGCGTTTTTGGTGGCTGTATTGGCACTGATATTTTTAATTTTTGGTTGGTAAGTAATAGATATGACAAACAATACATCTCAACAATTTCACTCGCAGCCACAAGCGGGTCGTATTGGTAAAAACTATGTCGATGGTGTGAATCATTTCTTTCCATCCGCGATTATTGATGAAGAGTGGCAAACAGAAAACCAAGTCACTATCACGATTAAAATGACGTCGTTAGTTGAAGTGATGAAATGGCTTTATTACGATCAAGGTGGCTGGTTAACGGTTACGTTTGGTAACGATGAACGTACTTTAAACGGTCATTTTGCGGTTTATCACGCACTTTCTATGGAAGGTGAAGTGAAAAGCTGGGTAACGGTAAAAGTATTGGTTGATGCTAATAGCCAAGAGTTTATCTCTATTACGCCAACTATTCCTGCTGCGGTATGGGGCGAGCGTGAAATCCGTGATATGTACGGTTTACGTCCGGTAGGTTTACCTGATGAGCGTCGTTTAGTACTGCCTGATGATTGGCCTGAAAACCTGCACCCATTGCGTAAAGATGCGATGGATTACCGTCAGCGTCCACAACCAACCACTGAAACAGAAACTTACCAGTTTGATAACCAGCTAGGTAACGACAGCAACCGTATTGTACCTGTAGGTCCGCTGCATATTACCTCTGATGAACCGGGTCACTTCCGTTTGTTCGTTGATGGTGAAGACATTGTTGATGCCGATTACCGTATGTTCTATGTTCACCGTGGCATGGAAAAACTGGCTGAAACACGCATGGGTTACCATGAAGTTGCACAGCTAACTGACCGCGTATGTGGTATCTGTGGTTTTACTCACAGTGTCGGTTACAGCAATACTATTGAAAACGCATTATCGGTTGATGTGCCATTCCGCGCCAAGATGATCCGTACTGTATTGCTTGAAGTTGAACGTCTACACAGTCACTTATTAAACATTGGTCTATCAAGCCACTTTGTTGGGTTTGACTCTGGCTTTATGCAATTTTTCCGTGTTCGTGAAAAGACCATGGAATTGGCTGAACTACTAACGGGTGCGCGTAAAACATACGGCATGAACCTTATCGGTGGTGTACGTCGTGATTTTCTAAAACAGCAGCGCGTACAAGGTATTGCGATGGTGAAAGAAGTGCGTCAGAAGTTCTCTGAGCTGGTGGATGTTTTACTTTCAACGCCTAATATTGGTAGCCGTACTGAAGGCGTAGGTATTTTAACCAAGCAAGTAGCCCGTGATTTTAGCCCAGTAGGTCCATTGATTCGTGCTAGTGGTTTTAACCGCGATGTACGTACTGTGCATGGTCAATCATTAGAGTCATACGGCAGTGTGCCGATTGATATTCAAGTGATGGAAAATGGCGATGTATTCTCACGTGTGATGGTACGTGTACGTGAAGTATTCGAATCTTTAAATGTGATTGAATACGGTCTTGATCACTTGCCACCGGGTGCGATTCTAACCGAAGGTTTTGATTACAAGCCTAATAAGTTTGCACTTGGCTTTACTGAAGCCCCTCGTGGTGAAAACGTTCACTGGAGCATGACAGGCGATAACCAGAAGTTATTCCGCTGGCGTTGTCGTGCGGCTACATACGCAAACTGGCCAACATTGCGTTATATGTTACGAGGTAACACTGTTGCTGATGCACCGTTAATTATTGGTAGCTTAGATCCTTGTTACTCATGTACTGACCGTGTAACGATTGTTGATACTAAGAAACAGCGCAGTAAAACCGTTCCTTATAAAGCGATTGAGCAATACAGCATTGACCGCAAGAACTCGCCATTCAAGCTTTAGGAGGTCATGTGTTTAAGTTATTAAAAACGGTAATAAAAACAGGTTCAGTTACCATTAAATATCCTTTTGCTCCGATGGAAGTGAATGAAGATTTTCGTGGTAAACCAGAACTCGATGCTGATCAATGCTTATCTTGTGGTGCGTGTACACGTGCTTGTCCTGCTAATGCCTTGATCATGGAAACCGATACTAAAGCGGGTACACGTCGTTGGGAGCTTTCAACAGCGCGCTGTATTTTCTGTGGTCGTTGTGAAGAAGTGTGCCCAACTCATGCGATTAAACTGACTCAGAATTTTGAGTTAGCCGTGACCAGTAAAGCCGATCTTTATGATGAAGCAGTATTTACGTTGGCGAATTGTCGTCAATGTGATCGTCCATTCGTGGCGCGTAAGTTACTTGAATATGTCATTGATACCCTTGAGCACAGTGGCGTAACGGGTGAACAACTTATAGAACGTCGTAAGCAAATCGAAACCTGTCCTGAATGTCGTCGCAGCAACAATATGTTAGATAGCGAAAATGTCAGTCACCTACGTTACCTTGAGGAGCAAAAGTGAAAGGTATTAAACAACTAGTAGGCACAGCCCATACTCAAACCGTACCTGTTGAACTGCCACCCAATAGCCAAAAGCTAAAAGATGCGCTGATCAAGGAAATTCGTCGTTCAGCGTATGTCTACCGCGTTGACTGCGGTGGTTGTAACGCCTGTGAGATTGAGATTTTTGCAGCAACTACGCCTATTTTTGATACCGAGCGTTTTGGTATCAAAATTGTCGCTTCACCGCGCCATGCCGATATTTTGCTTTATACCGGTTCGGTAACTCGTGCAATGCGTGCGCCTGCGCTGCGTGCCTATGAAGCCGCGCCGGATCCAAAGATTGTGATTTCATACGGTGCATGTGGTTGTGATGGTGGTATTTTCCACGATCTTTATTGTGTGTGGGGTGGTACGGATAAAATTGTCCCAGTAGATGTTTACATTCCGGGTTGTCCACCGACACCTGCCGCAACTATTTTTGGTTTTGCGGTTGCGTTGGGTTTGCTTGATCAAAAATTGAAAGCCAAAGTACATCAACCTGAAGAACAAAAGGCGAGTTTAAAACACACTGAAATTCCATTGGATATTAAAGTGATGATTGAACGTCAAGCACGTGTACTTGCAGGTTATGTACAAGGACAACGTATTGCCGATGACGTTATGAATGTACTCGCCACTTGTAGTGCCGATGATGTTGATCAAAAAATCAGTGCTTACCTTGCGACTAAAAATGATCCACGACTTACTGAAATCGTAAATATTTTACTGTCAAAGACCATGGCAGCACTCACTGGTTCTGAAGCGTGTCCTAGTGCACAGCAAGATCAAACATCATGCGGAGGTTGTCACCAATGAGTGATGTTTTAGCGGAATTAACACAATCTCGCCATTTTCAAGGTCACGTCTACTTTTATACATTAGGCCGTAAATTTGTTGATGAAAGCTATGATGTGCCTGAAGAAGCTAAACAGATCATGTACTACAGCTTGGCGATTGGTCACCATTTAGGCGTAGTTGATTGTCTAAAAGCCGTGATTGAATGTGAAGGCGATGAATATCTAACATGGATCAGCGGCTTGCCACAAGACGGCGAAGCGTTCAATAAAATGAAAGGCTATTTTGTGTTTGGTGAAATCACCATTTACCCTGAACACCTTAATATGTTGGCGTTAGCGTTTGATCGAATTGATAGTTCGACTCAAAATGCACTATCACAGCAGTTAACCCGTGATTTTATTACCGCGCTTGGGGATATTCACCGCGAGCCGACCATGTATATGATGATTCGAGGCATACGCTAACCATGTTACATGATGAAAATATGCTACATGAGGTGAAAATATGCTTCAGGAAGTGAATTTGTCGACAGTGATGGGCGAAAGTGTTTCTAACGATGATGTTGATTTATCGGTTAGTAATATCGTGCTTACTGTCGGTAATAGCATGATGGGTGATGATGGTGCTGGTCCATTATTAGCAAAAATGATCAAAGATAATCCGATTTCAGGATGGAGCGTGCTCGAAGGTGGCTCGATGCCTGAAGATTGTTTACATCTTATTCGTAAAGCGCAGCCCCAACGTGTGATTGTGGTGGATGCGGCGGATATTGGTGAACAAGCGGGCGAAGTGCGAATTATTGATCCAGAAACTATTGTCGATATGTATGTGGTTTCGACCCATAGCTTGCCGCTTAACTTTTTGATTGACGACTTAAAAACTTTTGTGCCAGAGGTTATTTTTGTTGGTATTCAACCAGCTATTGTGGCGTTTTCATTTCCGCTAACCGAGATGGTGCAAACCGCGGTTGAAACGATTTACCAGCGCTTACCTGAGTGGCAAGGGTCTGGTGGTTTTGAGCATTGTTGATGTTTATTGGTGGTGACTGTCGACATTGATTGTCGAAGGGTGTCGATAATAACTGACGAACAGTGTCGATACAATTGACGAAGTTAATGACTTTATCGACATTAATAAAAAGGGAAGTACTGCATTGCATGTACTTCCTTTTTTTTTAATTTAATTTCAGTCAGTTAAAAATAAATTAATGATTTAGTAATTTGTGGCACAACTAATGCTTAAAAGGAATAGCAACATAAGACTATGTTGCGATGTATCGATATCAACAAGGTATAGACCATGAACCGGTTTGTTTTTGCAGATCCAAATCTGTGTATTGGGTGTCGAACCTGTGAAATTGCTTGTGTTGTTTCTCATCAAGCAGATGGCAAGCTAACAGGGGTTGCACCCGCAGATTTTTCACCACGGTTGACCTTGGTGAAAAATGCGCATGTGACAACGCCCGTAATGTGCCGTCAATGTGATGATGCACCTTGTGCGCAGGTTTGTCCTAATAACGCTATCGTTTTAGAAGATGGCTATGTAAAAGTGATTCAATCACGCTGTATCGGGTGTAAAACCTGTGTCATTGCTTGTCCCTACGGTGCAATGAATGTCGTGACTAAGATGGTTGAAGAATCAAAAGGTGCATCGCTGTTTAAGCGTATGGTGCCTAAATCTCAAGCATTGAAATGTGACTTGTGTTCTCATCGTGAAGCAGGTCCTGCGTGTGTAGAAGTTTGTCCTACTGGCGCAATTCAGATTATCGAAGCTGAAACATTGATTGAAACAAGCAAACAAAAACGTGAAGCAGCTGCGCTCAATGCTGCTGTAGCGATCACTCGCTAGTGTTATAAACCTTCGGTTTACAATACATATTAATAACAATTACAGCCAAAAGGTTAGTATGAAAAAATCAATTGTTGTTTGTCCCTACTGCGGTACTGGGTGCAAACTAAAGTTGGTTGTCGAAAATAACAAAGTCGTGGCAGCAGAGCCAGCAATGGGTCGTACCAATGAAGGCCAACTTTGTTTGAAAGGCTACTATGGTTGGGATTTTCTCAACGATACCAACTTATTAACACCACGCCTAAAGCAACCAATGATTCGCCGTACACGTGAATCAGCATTAGAAGCCGTGTCTTGGGATGAAGCTATTCAATTTGCCGGCGATAAGCTAATGGCAATTAAAAAGCAATATGGTCCAGATGCGATAATGACAACAGGTTCAGCCCGCGGTCCGGGTAACGAAGCCAACTATGTGATGCAAAAACTCGCAAGGGCGGTGATCGGAACCAACAATGTTGACCACTGTGCTAGGGTGTGACACGCACCATCAGTCTCCGGTCTGGAGACAACAGTAGGTAATGGCGCAATGAGTAACGCTATTCCTGAAATTCAACTTACTAAATGCTTACTCATTTTCGGTTACAACGCGGCTGATTCTCATCCAGTTGTAGCAAGACATATTCTTAAAGCCCGTGCAAATGGCGCTAAAATTATTGTATGTGACCCACGTAAGATCGAATCTGCGCGTGTTGCTGATCAATGGTTAGCGTTAAAGAACGGTTCGAACATGGCACTCGTTAATGCGTTAGCGAATGTGATTATCGAAGAAAACTTATACGACAAATCTTTCGTTGAAAATAATACTGAAGGTTTTGCTGAGTTCCGTGAAATTGCTTCACGCTACACACCTGAATCAGTAGAAGAAGTAACCGGTCTTAAAGCGGCAGATATTCGCTTGGCGGCACGTACTTATGCTGCTGCGCCTGAAGCGATGATTCTTTGGGGTATGGGTGTTACTCAGTATGGTCAAGCGGTTGATGTTGTTCGTGGTTTAGCAGGCCTTGCATTGCTAACGGGCAACTTTGGTCGTCCTGGTGTGGGTTGTGGTCCGGTTCGTGGTCAAAACAACGTTCAAGGTACCTGTGACATGGGTATGTTGCCGCACCAGTTCCCTGGCTATCAGAATGTCGATGTTGATGCAAACCGTGAAAAGTTTGAAAACGCATGGGGTGTTGAGCTGTCAGGTAAGCCGGGTTACCGCTTAACTGAATTAGGTCACAAGGTAAACGAAGGCGTTTGTAAAGCTTTCTATATCTTTGGTGAAGATCCAGCACAAACTGAAGCAGATCTAGCCGTAATGCGCGATACTATGCGCAAGATGGATCTTGTTATCGTACAAGATATCTTCATGACTCAAACAGCTGAATTTGCTGATGTGATTTTCCCTGCGACAAGTTGGGGCGAACATGAAGGTGTTTACAGCAGTGCTGACCGTGGTTTCCAACGCTTTTATAAAGCAGTGATCCCAACGGGTAATGTGAAGCCGGACTGGGAAATCTTTAGTTTGTTAGCAACGTACATGGGTTATCCTATGTCGTATAACAATACTGAAGAAATCTGGGATGAACTTCGTGCATTATGTCCTGATTATGCAGGTGTAACGTATGAGAAAATGGCTGATCTGAAATCTGTGCAATGGCCTTGTCCAACAGAAGATCATCCAGGTACATCTTACTTATTTAAAGATAACAAGTTCACTACACCATCAGGTAAAGGGATGTTTATTGGTGCTGATTGGCGTCCGCCGCTAGAGCAACCAGATGCTGATTACCCGTTAGTGTTGTCAACTGTGCGTGAAGTAGGCCACTACTCTTGTCGTTCAATGACAGGTAACTGTGCTGCGCTACAAACATTGGCTGATGAACCTGGTTATGTGCAAATGCATCCAGATAACGCCAAAGCATTGGGGATCGATGATCAACAATTAGTTTGGGTGTCTTCTCGCCGTGGTAAAGTTATCTCTCGAGCTAACTACAATGAGCGTGTTAATAAAGGTGTTGTTTACATGACATACCAATGGTGGATTGGTGCATGTAATGAATTAACCATTGAACATGTTGATCCTATTTCAGGTACGCCTGAATTTAAATATTGTGCTGTTAAAGTAGAAAATATTGATGATCAACCGTGGGCTGAAAATTATGTACAAACTGAGTACAGTAATTTGAAAGCACGCTTGAAAAACCATGTTAAGAATGCGTAAGTATATTGTTTGAATAAGACCTGTTAAGGTTTATATTTAATATATAGCAGCATAAATGAAATTAAGGTTTCCAAGATAAAAGATTGATTATTTTTATCTTGGTGCCTTATGTCATTTATTATCTAAATAACTATCCTGATTTATTTTTTAGCTCAAAAGATTGGTAATATTGTTACTTTTATTTTAGTGATGTTATTGTTAATAATTATTGATTGATATAGATCAATACTTGGTTGTTAAAATACTTGAGAATTGTATAACAAATGATTGAGTTATTAATCACTATTTGAGTCATATTATCAGCAAGAGTTAATGTCAGAATGGAAAACTTTGAAAGCGATTTAATGATTTTTTCTAAGGCATTATTGTCTATTAATGATATATCGGGTGTGATAAATTTTCTAAATAATGAAAGTTTGTTATTCATCGATGCCGATCGTGTTAATATTATTTTAAAAGATGATATAAATGCGCAATCAATACTATACTACCAAGATGCGGATAAAAACTTCCAACACTATGATTATTCAGAAGATAATCTAAGTCTTCATCATGTTGTGTCGTGTGAGTATAGTCATTATATTAATGGCGAAGAACTTTATCGAACATTTCCTCAATTATCTCTTCATCCGGCATACACTAATATTCAAACTTATTGTAAAATACCGCTGCTAATAGCCAATCAGCAGTTAGGCGCGATTGAATATATTAATCTCCGTTTACCTAGTTATGATGATGTAGAAAAACAATTTAAACTGTTCAATAATATGGTTGCTGCAATGGTCGAACATATTCTTGAGCATCAAGTTGCTTCATCGTTAACGCAACAATTAAGTAACGAACATAAGAACTATCAATTTTTAGTTGATATTACCAATGCTGTTATTAATCAAAGTTCAAAAAAAGAACTTATTAGAACGCTATTAGGCTTTTTATTTCAACGTTTTGGGATGAATGAATTATCAATAATACAATCTCAAGATGGCCATTATAACCAATATTCTGGTGGTGCTATTGACGGCGGCATTGATTATCAATGTCATTTTTTTACCGATGACAGCATGATCAAAAATGCGGTTGAAAATAATAAAGCCGTAATTTTAACCGCTGCTGATATTTATAAATTAAAACGGGATGATAATAGTCCTTATTTCTCATCACTGGCGAAAAGTGCATGTGTTATGCCAATGATATTTCGAGGTTTAACCATCGGTTATATCTGTTATGTCAAGGCAGTAGAAACACAATTTCAATCGAGTGAGATTGAGTTATTTAAACAAATATCAGCGCGGGTCGCATTAGCGATGCACAGTATTAAAGTGCATCAGTCGGCCATTCCGCATCGACCTCAAACTAAGTTTATCAGTATTGAGGATAGCTATGATGAGCATGCCATTTTTGATGACATCATCAGTCAAAGTGAAGTGATGAATAAAGTGCTAGAGCAAGTGGCATTAGTCGCAAGTTGTGATAGTACCGTATTGATTTTAGGGGAATCAGGTACTGGCAAGGAATTGATTGCACGTGCGATCCATAAAATGAGTCATCGCAGTAAAACTGACATGGTAAAAATGAACTGTGCAGCGATCCCGAGTGGTTTATTTGAAAGTGAATTGTTTGGTCATGAGCGCGGAGCATTTACAGGTGCGGTTACTCAACGTGTGGGGCGATTTGAACAAGCCCATAAAGGTACGCTATTTCTTGATGAAATTGGTGATATGCCATTGGAGTTACAACCTAAGTTATTACGTGCCTTGCAAGAAAATGAAATTGAGCGTGTTGGTAAAAATCAGCTAATCAGTGTCGATGTACGGATAGTGGTCGCGACCAATGTTAATTTATTGCAAATGGTACAACAGAAACAATTTCGTAACGATTTGTATTATCGCTTAAATGTTTTTCCGATTGAGATACCGCCGTTACGTGAACGAGCAGAAGATATTCCCTTATTAGTTAAACATTTTACCCGTGAACTTGCCAAGAAAATGGGTAAAACCATTACTTCGATTGCGGTGGAAGACATGGCGATTATGCAGCAATTCTCATGGCCGGGTAATGTACGTGAATTGCGTAATGTGATTGAACGTTCGGTTATTTTAACCCGTGGTCAGGTGCTTAATGTCCCTATTCAAGAGTTGGTGCCGTTACCGCCAAAAGGGATCGATACACCTGTCGAGTCGATTGAGCCGCAAGTTGTGCGAGTTAATCAGGTTAAATCGACACCAGCGGTGATTGATCGACAGATGATAGTGGATACTTTAATCAGTTGTCATGGCGTCATCGCTGGACCTAATGGGGTCGCAAATCAATTGGGGCTAAAACGAACCACGTTATTGTCTCGTATGCAAAAAATGGGTTTGAATAGCCAAGATTATCGTTAATTAGCTGAATGTAATAAACAAAATTTTATAAACAAACAGCGATTGTCGTAATAAATATGACGTAATAAATAAGTAAAGGAAAAAGATGTTGACCACCTTAGAAGCGTTACCGGAATCGATGTTTTGTAATGCAAGCGAACGTTCTATTGTACGTTACCGTAAAGGCAAAAGTGATTGCTGTGAACTTGACTACATCATTGAAGAAACGCCGGTTGCGATTGCTTTTAATGGTGTCGCTTACACCGTAATGATGTGTACGCCAAATGACTTAGAACAGTTTGCGATTGGCTTTTCGTTATCAGAAGGGATCATCGATCATCATCGTGATATTCATGATATTGAAATGATGCCTACCTGTGATGGCATCAACATTAATGTCACGATTGCGAATCGCTGTGTGGCGCGTTTACAACAAAAACGTCGTTCTCTTGCTGGACTAACAGGTTGCGGCATTTGTGGTGAAGAAAAATTAGAAACAGTATGCCGTGCATTAGATCCTGTGCCGTCATCAGTACAGTTTGATTTAGGTTTCCTTGATCCTGTCTTACAACAATTATTACGTAAACAGCAATTAAATCAGTTAACTGGCTCTGCTCATGCGGCGGTATATATCAACCAACAAGGTCAAGTAGAAGCTATTTTTGAAGATGTAGGTCGTCATATTGCACTGGATAAATTGGTGGGTTGTATTCATCAGCGACAGTTAACGGGTGGTGCGGTATTAGTCACAAGTCGTGCCAGTTTTGAAATGGTTCAGAAAGCCGCATCTGCAGGGGTTGAAGTGCTGTTAGCGATTTCATCAGCAACTAAAATGGCGGTTGATCTGGCGGAAAAACTTAATCTGACGTTATTGGGCCATTGTCGTAATGGTCGCGCAGATGCTTATGCGCATCCTGAACGTATTACAGGGATGATTTAATAACGCTTAGGTATTGAATTTACGGTTAATAAGTACGTCTCCCTAGTACTTATTAGCAATAAATCCCCCGTTAAAGCGGGTTTTGATTCTATGACACTAAGGATAAAAATAAATGAAATTTAAACATATTGTTGCCAGTGCGCTTACTCTTTTTTCACCCATTGTTTTAGCACACCCTGGTCACATTGGTCCTCATACTACAACGGGTTTTATGACCGGTTTTGTGCACCCATTTACTGGCCTTGATCACTTATCTGTAATGATTGGTGTCGGTTTACTGGCAGCATTGATGGGCGGTAAAGCTGTTTCACGTCTACCAATGGCGTTTATTGGGATTATGGTCGTTGGCGGTGCATTAGGTGTTGCTGGTATGGTATTACCGGGCATTGAAATGGGCATTGCTTTATCTGTAATTGGTATGGGCGCAATGTTATTGGCTGGCGGCCGTATGTCTGAGAAATTGGCAACGGGATTAGTAATGGCTTTTGCATTATTCCACGGCATGGCACACGGTATGGAAATGCCGCTTGATGCACAAGCGATGGAATACTTTAGTGGTTTTGTTGTAGCAACAGCCATCTTACATGTATCAGGCATTGCATTAGGTAAGTTAGTCATGACATCAGCAGTAAACCAACGTGTGATGCGTGTGGTTGGGATTGTTATGGCAGCTTTTGGTGGCATTTTAATGCTGTCGTAATTTAGCTGGATAATCACAGTGAAAGACAACTTTGCACGACAATATATTCATATTACCGGCATTGTACAAGGGGTCGGTTTCCGCCCCTTTGTCTATCAACTGGCGCTACAATATGCGTTAGTTGGATGGGTAATCAATGATTCGGAAGGGGTGAAAATAGAAGCTCAAGGTAACACTAAAAACCTTGAACACTTTATTATTGCACTTGAGCAACAAGCACCGCCTTTAAGCCGTATTGATCACGTAACGGTGGTATCACTCCCGTTGTGGTTAGTTCCTGAAAACCCCACTTTGTTTAGTATCGAGAAAAGTCAGCACTGTGATAGCACTAGTGTATCTGTTTCTCCTGATCAAGGGCTTTGCGATGCCTGTAAACAAGACATTGCCGATCCTACCTCGCGTTATTACCAATATCCTTTTACCAATTGTACCCATTGTGGTCCTCGCTATAGCATTATACGTGCGTTGCCGTACGATCGAGCGGCCACCAGTATGGAAGGTTTTGCTTTATGTCGCGATTGCCAGCAAGCGTACGAAAACCCACTTGATCGCCGTTACCATGCCCAACCAATAAGTTGTGCGGTGTGTGGACCATGGACACGCTTTATTGATTACAGCCATAATCATAATTTCTCATCAGCCACGCTAAGTCATAGTGGCGAGTTAATTCAGCAAGCCGCGATTAATCAATTAGCCAAACGTCTTCATACTGGTGCTGTGGTTGCTATTAAAGGACTCGGTGGATTTCACTTAGTTTGTGATGGCACCAATGCTCAAGCTGTCGCGAAATTACGCCAAATTAAACATCGTCAACAAAAACCCTTGGCAGTAATGGTCGCTGATATTGAGACCGCACAACAATTGGTGATAGGTGAGCCGATTGAATGGCAATCATTGGATTCTCAAGCTCGTCCCATTATGCTAATGCATAAAGCTCAAATCCCAACGTCGATGAGCGTTAATTCTCCCAATCTCGCGGTTAATGTTGCAGTTAATGTCGCGATGAATGTAGCACCGAATGTGCCTTATTTAGGAGTCATGCTGCCTTATACACCACTGCATTATTTATTGTTTACGGCATTAGCTGAAATTAATGCAACCGCTGTGCTAGTGATGACCAGTGCTAATGTTTCAGGGATGCCTATAGCCACTGAGATCCAGCAAATTGAACAGCAATTTTCAGGTACGATTGATAGTGTCCTTGATCATAATCGTCCGATTGTTCATGCCTGTGATGATAGTGTGGTTCACTATGCTGGGGGCAAAATACGTACTCTACGTATGGCACGTGGTTATGCGCCTTATAGTCAATTTGGCAATAAAGCCGAGACAATAACGTTAGCGTTAGGGGCACAACAAAAATCTACTATCGGATTAGCATTACCGCAGCAGTGGGTATTATCGCCTTATATTGGTGATCTTAATAATCTCGATACTGAGCAGCGTTATTTACAAACCGTGGCTGATTTACAAGCGTTATATCAGGTGACTGCACCACAAGTTGTTTGTGATAAACACCCCAGTTATTACTCGACTGCTTATGCAAAACAACTGATCACCACTTCTGAAACGCCAGTAGAACTACTGCAAGTTCAGCATCATCATGCGCATATTTTAGCAGTAATGGCGGAATTTAATCTCACTAAACCAGTACTTGGCTTTACCTTTGATGGTACAGGTTGGGGTGATGATGACACCGTATGGGGCGGGGAGGTCTTATTAGCATCATGCCAAGATTATCAACGTATTGGTCATTTACGTCCCTTCCGTCTTATTGGTGGTGAGCAAGCGATTAAAGAGCCTGCGCGGTTATTACTGGCAATGTTACTTGAGTGCTATGCGGTTGATGATATTAAGTCAATGCAGTTAAGTGCTTTTTCAACATGGACTGAAACGCACTTTAATAATCTGTATCAGTTATGGCAAAGTGGCAGCCGTTCACCTTATACCTCTTCAATCGGTCGATTTATTGATGCGTGGGCGTGTCTATTAGGCTTGGTCGATAAGGTTAATTATGAAGGTCAATGTGGGTTGTTATTAGAACAAGCTGCTAAGCAGAATACCTATTATATTCCATTATCGTTTCAGATTACAGCCGCTGGTATTATTGATTGGCAGCCTTTGTTTGCCCACGTATTACCGCTTGTTGGTGAGATCCGTGATGATCGACGTCAAACATGGATCAATAGTTTAGCGCATGGTGTATTGACGGCTATTGCAAAAATGATTGCCACTATTGCTAAACAGCATCCTAGCCATGCGGTTGTTCTCGGCGGTGGCGTGTTTCAAAACCGAGTTTTAGTTGATCAGATTTATCACCAATTCTCAGGTCAATCACAGCCGGTGTATTGTGGTGAAAAACTGCCGTCAAATGATGGTGCAATTGCCGCAGGACAATTGTGGTATGCACTTCACTATTCCCATATTCATTCAACCATCGAGTCAGAGGCACTGTAACAATGCATGAATTATCACTGAGCATAAATACGGTTGATACCGTGGTTGAACAAGCACAAAAACAAGGTTTTAAACGTGTGATAAGTGTGACATTAGCGATTGGCACACTGTCATGTATTGAACATCAGGCATTAGCGACTGGGTTTGAATTTGCGAGTCGTGGCACTATTGCAGAAGATGCCCAATTAAAGATTGAATCCGTTGCAGCGCGAGTATGGTGCTTAGATTGTCAACAACATGTAGAAATTCCAGAGCGTGGCGTGAGTTGTCCGCGTTGTCATGGTTATCAACTTAAAGTTGAAACTGGAGAAGAATTAATGATTAAACATATCGAGGTTGAATAATATGTGTAATGTATGCGGTTGCGGCGATAGCCGAATTGAAGGTCACTCTCACGAACATCATGATCACAGCCATGATGATCATCATCACAATGAACATTCACACCAGCATAATGA
>SAMEA5043655__coassemble_55_pt1 | contig 28528 bp, 29 predicted proteins | sample SAMEA5043655__metabat2_low_PE_001 | metagenome-assembled genome bin SAMEA5043655 (sample SAMEA5043655) | Gadus morhua
ATTCCTTTTAATTTAGGTAACCATCATGCTTTTGATGTTGGTAGTTTTTTAGATAACTACGGAGTGGCGATTAGAACCGGTCATCATTGTGCAATACCCTTGTTAAGATGCTTGCAGCAATCGGTTGTATGTCGAGTATCGTTTGGATTATATAACGACAGTCAGGATGTGGACGTATTCGTTGATCGTATGCAACATATTAAAACATTATTAGGATAGGTCATGAGTGTAATAATGACACCTCAAAAAGTATTACTTAATTTTCAACGTTGTACTAGTTGGGAAGATAAATATTTATACCTTATTGAGCTTGGTGATCGTTTTTGTCGTTTACCTTTAAGTGCACAAACGGACAATCATAAACTTCGAGGTTGTCAAAGTAGGGTTTGGATCACATTAGATAAAAGTGACACGACTCTTCAGTTTGCAGCTAATAGCGATGCCGCGATTGTGAAAGGTTTATTGGCGTTAATTATTATTGCTTATGATAAAAAAACGAGCCAGCAAATAGCGGCGTTTAATATTGATGCTTGGTTTGAACAATTAGGGTTAACTCAACACTTAACGTCAACTCGTGCGATTGGTATAGCAACGATAATCAAGCAAGTACAATTAATGAGCGGTGTGTAATTACATTATCATTAGAGATATAAGTAATTATAAATTAGCCAATAGTGGCTAGTATAATAAGTTATTAATGTTTATTTACCAAAAATGAAGTCACTGTTTTAGGGGTATACAGCGTGTTATATGTAGAGGTAATGGTGGTTGGTAGAAACAGAATCAATATTGTTTTCATACATTAAATGTCGAAATGTAAAGTTTTACTTATAGTCAATAAAAGTCATGGTGATTTGTTTTTTTAGTGATATATATGTAATAGAAATATAAATACAAAGTTCAGCGATTCATTCCAACGAAAATATTATCAAAATAATAAAGGAAGTATCATGAAAGACTATTTTAATACTGCATATCCATCTATTGATCTACTCAGAAAAAAAGCCAAATCACGGTTGCCAAAGTTTGCGTTTGAATATGTAGATGGCGGTTGTAACAATGAAATTGGTTTAAGACGAAACACTGATGATATTCGTAAGCTTGAACTTATTCCTTATTATTTAAGAGATTATAAAGATGTTTCATTAAAAACGACCTTATTCGGTGAAACTTATGATGCGCCATTTGGTGTTAGCCCCGTTGGACTTCAAGGATTAATTTGGCCGCAAGCACCAGAGATTTTAGCAAAAGCGGCTTTTGATCATAATGTGCCATTTGTGTTGAGTACGGTCTCAACTGCATCAATTGAAACAATTGCTGAAATTACTGAAGGTAAAATGTGGTTTCAGTTATATCACCCTGTTGATGATGCGATCACTGATGATTTACTGGCGCGTTGTAAAGCGGCAGGCGTAAAAACCTTAGTGTTATTATCTGATGTTCCTACCTTTGCTTATCGTCCTAAAGAAATAAAAAATGGATTGGCGATGCCGCCAAAAATGACAGCAGAAAATATGCTGCAAATTATGCTTTCTCCTGAATGGGCATTGGAGACTTTAATTAAAGGCAAGCCGGAATTTAAATCGTTAACCAAATATATGTCTGGTTCAATGAACATGCACCACTTAGCGTTATTTATGGATAAAACCTTTAATGGACGCTTAAGTGAAGAAAAAGTGCGTAAGTTACGTGATAAGTGGGATGGTAACTTAGTTCTAAAAGGGTTATCGACTGTTGAAGATGCGAAAAAAGCGATTGAAATAGGTCTTGATGGGATCATCGTTTCAAACCACGGTGGACGTCAATTGGATGCAGGTCCGTCAACCATTAGTAAAGGCATCGAAATTCTTAATGCGTGTAAAGGTCAAACAACTATTATGATGGATAGTGGTATTAGAGAAGGTTCTGATGTTGCTTGTACGTTGGCTGCGGGCATGGACTTTACATTTATGGGTCGTAGTTTTATGTACAGTGTGGGTGCTCTGGGTCAAAATGGAGGTTATCACGCAATGAATATGTTGAAAAAACAACTTCAACAAGTGATGGAACAGGTATGTTGTGAAAAACCACAAGACCTGCCTAATCATTTAGCTCAAATTAAGAATCTTTGGTGATTGATTGTTTATATTATAAATAATCATGGTAAAACGGTGTACTGAGTACACCTTTTATTCGTTAACGCAGTATGTTTGTTTTTGCTATATTAATTCATTAACGATGCACCTTAAAAAACGCCATAAGGAAATTATCTAATATTAATTAATTTTTTTAATCTTTATGATTAATTTTTTATATTATAAAATTAGATTGTTCATGAGTGAATTAATGATTTAAGTATCATTAAATATGTATTTTATAAAAAATAACGCATAACAAGTGATATTTTCGATGTTTTAATGTCATATTTGTACACTGTATTATATTAAATAATTTCTCTTAGTGTTATTATGCTGCATGTTTATCAACCTTATAGTAATAAATTATTTTGCTATATCTGAGAAAGTAGTCATGAAAAAAATAATCTTTTTAACCACACTTTTAAGTTTCAGTACTGCTTCATATGCGGATTTACATTTAGAGTTCAAAAATGTAAATAATCTTCATAATAATAATGGAAGTAATAGCGGGCGTGTTTATGTTTGTACACTGCAACCATTCCGTGATGTTTTTGCTGATGTTGGCGTAACAGAGGATATGGCTCGTTATAAAGTGCAACGTCGTTGTGAAAAATCCCAAGGTGAAGGCAGTATTTTCTGTAAAGCGAAAGAAGCGAAGTGTGTTGAATCATCCCTTGTTTCGGAAGGTGATACGGGTCGATATAAAGGTAAAGGTGTTTCAATTTATAGTCAAAATTATCAAATGGGAGAGTCAGTAAAGATCACTCATGACATTCCTAATTTGGGGGATTATAATTTTGATAATAAAATGTCGTCTTATGATATACCTATGGGATGGTCAGTAAGATTCTACGAAGGTGTAAATTATAGCGGTGTTTATTATACGCGTAATAGTGGTGATGGTAATGCGACAGGGTTCGATAATCAAGTAAGCTCAATTAAGATATTAAGCACTTTTTGATCACTGACTCTATCATGCATATCTAAAATAATTGGCACTAACCAAAAGTTAGTGCCGATAGTATTAATACTCTTTAGTTTATTGAAACAGTTGTAATAATTTTTCTAGCAATATATTTGTGCATTGCTGTAGTTGGATGGGTAACGCCCCAGAAGACATACTTATCTGAACCATGTTGTGCACAATCATTAGTAAGTGTATGGCTCATTAAATAATCTTTTGATGAACTACGATTAATATCCATACAAGCATCTTTAGCATTCACAAAACCATATTTTTGAGGCTCAGACGTTACATTCTCAAAGATCTGGTATGCGTCAACAAGCGTAATGTTGATACCTTTTTGTTTATAATAAGCAGCTTGTTCTTTTATAAAAAGATTGAATTGTTTAATTTGCTGACTGACTAAAGTAACTTTATCTGCTGTGGCGTATTTAAATTGTGGGGCTTTGCTAGCATCTGGTAATGTCATAAGTAAAATATTTTTGGCACCAGCATCTGTTAAACGAATCAGTGCAGTGCTGTAATCACTTTTGACTTCAGTAATATTACGATCGTAATTCATAAAATCGTTAAGACCAAACTCTAGAGTAAATAAAGTGTTTTCAATATGGTAATTTTTTGCCGATTTCATGTATGTGTTAAACGATGAAATTTGGTCATAAATACCAGTTAGAATACCATACTCATTAACACCAGCGGCCCCACCAACAGCCCAGTTATATAAAGGCAGATTTTTAGCATTAGCGAGATATTCCGTCCAGACTAGACCATTACTGAAATGGCCAAGGAACCAACTATTACTATTAGGAAATATCCATTGTGAACCATTAAAGGTATTACTTGTGTCTGAAAGACTATCACCAAAAGCGACGATTCTATTGATTGTATTGGGTTGATTAACGTTATCATTGCTCCAAATAGTATGGCTATAAGATGCTTTTATATCTGAAGCGTAAAAAATAATGTCTGCATTTTTATTATCTGTATCAATAGATGTTGCGCAGCGTTGTGCAATCGCTTTATTCGGTACATCAGTATAAAACATATTTTTAAATGAAATAGATGACCACCAATAACCTGGTAGTTCATAATAACTATTGTCACTATTTTTAGCCCACACCCAATCAGTTGCGGGCTCATCATGGCTGACACTGGTACGATACCAACATTTTACATAGGTGTAGGTATTACTGCTATGGTTGACTTTTTGTATCAATGGTTGATTTTCAGGATGTTGAACGTTATCAGAAGCGGTTGCTGCAAAAGGGAATAATAACGTTAATAGCAAATATGCCTTGTTCATGACTGTCCTTTATTTAATTATTCGTGTTAATAACATTAGAAATAACACGCACAGACAATGTAAATAATCGCATTGTTTTTTTACATTAATAGAGCTTGTGATAAGAGTCATGTTTAATATTCTAAATTGGGATACTCTTCTAGAAAATTGATTTATTTACTATTTATCATATTGAATTTACTCCATATTGTTATTATATCCATCCATTTTATTATTTGATATATTCTCTCTAGGAATGATTTTGTACCCAGTGATGTATAAAAGCATGAAAATAGAATAACCACTAATAAGGATGTTGTGGTGATGATAAGAAGAGTTAAATAGCACAAATAAGGCGGCTGAATGTGTTATTAAGAGTAACGTTATTATCAATTTAATTCAGACTGAGTGGGTTGTTAACGATGAAGATTGACGTTTCTATTTTATGTTATAATGCCAACAGTGTTTCTAATTAGATAAATGAACTATGCTTGGCTATTACCTTCATACAAAAAATGCGCAACAAGTGTTAGATGCCATCGGAAAACGACTTTCTAGCGTTCGAATCTCGACTGATCTTAATCTTACAGAACAGGATTTTGTCGTTACTGATCAAGGCTTAATTCTTGACGAAGACAATCAACTTTCTATTGCTGATCTTAAAAAAATCGTTAAAAAGACCCAAAGAATTTATCTTTGTAGTGATGGCGATATGGAACCAATTGAAGATCGCAGTGTTGGCTATTACAAATTAGCCCCTACAGAAGGTGCACCACTACTCGAAATTAGTGGCGTCAAGATGCACATTTCTAAAGGAACGGATCCTTTTGCAAGTGCATCCGGTATGGCTAAACAAGCAGTACGCAGTGGAGATAATGTACTCGATTGTTGCAGCGGTTTAGGCTACGCAGCGATTGCAGCACATCGACTTGGCGCGAAAAAAGTATTGACCATTGAACTGAGTGAATCGGTGATGGGATTACGCGCACTCAATCCTTGGTCGCGTGATTTAAATAATGCAGGCATTGAGCAACGACAGGGCAGTAGCTTTGAATTGATCACGACCATGCCTTCAATGTCATTTGATGCAGTGATTCACGATCCACCACGTTTTTCTCTTGCTGGTGAGCTTTATAGTGAAGAGTTTTATGGCGAAATCTACCGTGTGCTACGTCAAGATGGGCGTCTTTTCCACTATACCGGTAATCCACATATTATGAAAAAAGGCAGTGGTTTTGTTGACGGTGTTATTCGTCGATTAAAAGCGGTTGGCTTTAAGAATATACAAAAAGTAGATCATCTAATGGGCGTTAGTGCTCAGAAGTAATACGATAAAATAAGAAGGGAATCGATAATATTATTAATGATAATTCGTTGTAATAGCATCGATTCACTTTTCAGATGATGATGCGAAATATTACTTTTTACCAAAAATTTTTGAAGCTATATTGAGCAGTCCATCCATTCCACCAACAGCTTGAAAAAGCTCTCCGGCAATATCACCATTCGGACTTGCTTTATCTATCATTCCTGGCAGTGTTTCCTGCAAACCCGTTATTGCTTCACTCTGTGGTAATTTAACCTCGTTAGCAAAGTTTGACAGTTGGTCTGCGTTGAAAATATTCCCAATATCTGTGGCTGAAATTGCGGCATTATCACCATTACCAAGCCAAGATGCTGCAATATTGGCTAACCCTGCACCATTAAGTGATTGTATAATACTTTGTAAATCAATGCCTTTTCCATCGCTATCACCACCAAATAAACGTGATAATGCTGAAGTAATCGTAGTTTCGTTTAATCCTGTGGTATTTGCTTGAGATTGCGAAAACAGTTGGGCGCCAATACGTAATAGTTGATTAATATCCATTAATTTCACCTCTATATTCTATTAAGCCATCGTTGGTATACGCAGTTTTTGACCTGGAAATATTTTGTCAGGATCGATAATCACTTCTTGGTTAGCATCGAATATTTTTTGATAATCAGCACCATTACCTAATGTGTTTTCCGCTATTTTCCATAAGCTATCACCAGATTTAACTTCATAATAGTTTACTGTTTCAGTTGCTGCTGGTGCATCAATGTTATCAACAATTGATTCAATACCTGCAGTATTACCAGTCATCAAAATAGCTTTTTCTTTCGCTGCGGCGCTATCTGCTGTACCTGAAAGAGTCGCTACGCCATCTTTAACCTCAACACTTAAATTAGTTAAGCCTGGGTTATTATTTTCAATATGTTGAGTTATTTTTGCTGGTGCTTCATCTTCATTGCTGAATAATTTATTGCCAATATCACGTACAAAATCAAGTAATGCCATATTATTCTATCCTTGTCGTTTAGTAGTAAATACGAATGTTGTTACCAAGCTTAGTCCAAAAAATAAGAATAGTGAGCTTTGTTTATTCTTTTTAGGTATTTGATGTTGCGAATAGAATGAGTTTTGATTAATGGAGGGTGTCATTTCAAGAATGTATATTTGTAATTACAGGATAAACAGTACAGTCAATGAGCACATTATCGTGCTCATTGTTAAATATAGTAATAATGAGCTAACTAAAGAGCAGAAGTAGAAGAGGGGGTATTTTTTGATCTTTTTATTACATGATGTTCTTTATTATCAGGATGATGAAATTTAGAGTTGATCACCCCTTTGTTCTCAATCGTCGGTGGAGAGGACTTTTGTGTGATTTTTTTGTTATCAGGATTATGAAATTTTGAATTTAAGACCTCAGTATTATTAGCTAAGACTGAGGTTGAGATGAATAGTAGAGAGAAAACAAGATAATTTCTCATAGTAATACGCCTTTTATTAAAACCATGCTGAAAAATTAATGATAACTATATAATAGTGATTATTTATATAGCTGATGGTACATATCTATTCTTCTTATGACATTGTAATGATTTTTAGAAAAGATAATGATCATTAAATTGTGACAGAGGTCAAAGCTATAATTCGTTTTAAGTATGAGCTGTGTCTTTTTTAAAATATGGCATAAAAATAATGTAAACAATTCAGATTATGCATATCAATCTTTAAATATAATATCAAGATACATTGCTTTTGCCATTGGTATTAATTGGGCGTTTTTTGTTATCTGCAATGACGCTAATAATCCATTAAAAATCAACTCTGCTTGCTGTGATTTCAATGCGGCATTACTGATATTATGTTTAGTTAATAAAGCTTGAATCATTTCTACACGGCTTTTTTTATATCCACTACACGTATCAGCAATAGCATTGTCAGTATGATTAAATTCGCTGTATGCCAACTGAAAATAACAGCCATTAAATAAATCATCTTTCATTAATGCGGTTAATATTTCAAATCGCTCTGAGAGTTTCTGTTCTAGTGTAAGTGTCGAATCAGAAAAGATGATATTTAAATGGTTTAAAGCTCGTTCGCTGAACATGACCAAGGCTTCTTTTATAAGGTTTTCTTTTGAAATGAAGTACTTATAAATAGTCGCTTTAGAAACACCCGTTGCAGTAGTTATGCTATCCATACTGGTTCCGTGGAAACCATATTGAGCACATAACGTAATTGTTTTATTGATAATATTAAGTCGTTTTTCTTGTTGTTTGTTCATTTCTTGAACCTCTTTTTTATATGATAGATAGTAACAAAATAAACTGTTTAGTTCAAAAGTGTTGACAGAATATTTTTTTGCAACTAAATTGAACTGAACGGTTTAGTTCAATTTAGTTATTGTAAGGATATAAGATGAATAGTTTAAGTAAATGCACATCGGCACCACCAGCAACCACATTGGGTTACAAGTTAGGTGTTTTTGGTGTTGTGTTAGTTTTATTGTGGATTGGTATTTTTAAATTCACACCAACTGAAGCTGCAGCAATTGAGCCTCTTATTAAAAACCATCCGCTAATGGGGTGGGCATATAACTTTTTATCTGTTCAAACAGTTTCTAATCTTGTTGGTTTTAGTGAGATTGTCGTTGCGATAGGACTTATTTATGGCTTTTTTAATCCTCGAATAGGCTATTTTTCAGGATTAGCATCAAGCGTTATTTTTATTGTGACACTGAGTTTCTTATTTACAACGCCTGATACATGGAAAATTGTTGATGGGGTACCAACGACAAGTTTCTTTTTGGTCAAAGATATTTTATTTCTAGCGATTGCAATTATGGTTGTTGAGCATAATAAAAAATTACTCGTCAGTCAGTCTTAGGAGAAAAAATGATGCGATATATTACCTATATTCTTTTTATTATTATTAGTTCAACTTCTTATAGTGTATCTGCTAAAGACGGTGACTTTATTGGTAAGGTTAAATTTGATAAGCCAACAACTAATTATATATCTTTGCAAAGATACATGGTTAGTGGGTCAATTGATAAGTCATACTCTGGTGTATTAATAAAACAGAAAGTGAGGATACTGACTTTCCAAGAAAAATTATTATCAGCTGCGGATAAGTAACTGTGTTAATTATAAAATAAGAATAGACTTATAAATTTTTAACAACACTCTTTGAATATCAAAGAGTGTTGCTGTTATATGCTTACTGAGAATTTGTATGTAAGATATCGTTACTGTATTAAGTTAACGATTATCGGGGTAATAACAGTAATGACATTTGATATAAAATTTATAGCAACAGATATGGATGGTACTTTACTGAATGATGCTAATCAGCTTCCATGCGACTTTTATGATGTATTTCATGCGATTAATGAAAAAAATATAATATTTGCAGCGGCTTCTGGGCGTCAATACTTTACGTTGTTAAATATGTTTGAGTCGATTAAAGATAATGTCTTGTTTATTGCTGAAAATGGCACCTTAGTCATGTATCAAGGCCAAGAGCTTTACAGTGCAACGATCTCTAAACCTGAGATTGATTCAATTATTGAAACTGTGCGTAACATTAAAGATAGTCATATAGTGCTCTGCGGTAAAAAATCGGCTTATACCGAAACAAAAGATGAATATGCTCAGCAAGAAATCATGAAGTATTGCCATCAAATAAGATTTGTTGATGACTTATTAGATGTTGATGATGAATTTATTAAAGTATCAGTATTAAATTTTAGTGGTACTGAAGAGCATGTTTATCCACTCGTCGCTCCTTTGTTTGCTGAAACGCATCAAGTGGTTGTTAGTGGTAAAACGTGGTTAGATTTTATGGATAAACACGCATCAAAAGGACAAGCTATTTTGGCAATGCGTAATAAGTTTGGGTTTACGTTTGAAAATAGTATGAGTTTTGGTGATTTCTTTAATGATGTTGAAATGCTTAACGAAACCTATTTTAGTTATGCGATGAGTAATGCACATCCTGAGATCAAAAAATTAGCCCGTTTTATTGCTCCTAGTAATAATGAGCAGGGCGTAATCACCGTGATCAAACAAAAGGTGTTACGTTGTCACTAAGTGATTAGTGGCGGCAAAAAACAATATTTAAATTATGGTTGATAAATCCTGATAATGAATTACATTCTTATTTACATGATCAGTCAGTGGGACAGATAAGGAGATTCTATGAATACCGATGAGCTATTTCCGCTATATATCATTATTTCTGTTGTTGTGTTTTTATTCTTCATGTTCTTTTTATTTATACAATTATATCTAAAAGCGAAAAAAGAAAATATTGGCGGGTGTTGTAGCACTGACGAAAAGTCGACACCAAAGTTTAAGAGGGATGATGATCATCTCTCTTAATATCAGTAAAAAACACCACCATGTTATGTAGTGGTGTTTTTTTATATGTAGCTTTAATGTTGTTCAGTTTTTATTGGGTAACTAATTGGTATTTTAGTGAAAAGTAGCATCATTAACAGGTAGAATGGAGGATGTTAATAATAAAATATCGGAGTAATAACGAGTGATGACATCTTCAATAAAATTTATCGCAACAGACATGGATGGCACGTTACTGAATGATGAGAAAGCACTTCCCGCTGATTTTTATCATGTGTTTAATGAGCTTGATGCTAAAAATGTGTTATTTGCAGCTGCATCGGGTCGTCAGTATCAGAGCTTAGTGAATACTTTTGAACCCATTAAAGACAAAATGCTGTTTATTGCTGAAAATGGTACTTTAGTGATGTACCAAGGAAAAGAACTCTATAGCTCTACCATTCCAACGCCCGAAATTCATACCATTATTAATAGTATTAAAGCGATTGATAATACCTTCATTGTTCTGTGCGGTAAAAATTCTGCTTATACCGAAACAACAGATGAACACGCGATAGAAGAAATCAAAAAATATTATCATAACCTTGAATTTGTTACTAATTTACTTGCTGTTGATGATGAATTTATTAAAATTGCAGTCCTTAATTTTAATGGTACAGAGCAACAGGTTTATCCCATTATTGCCCCCTTATATGCCCAGACTCATCAAGTTGTTATTAGTGCAAAAATTTGGCTTGACGTGATGCATAAAACTGCCTCTAAAGGCGCTGCAATTAAAGAATTACAGCGTATTTTTGATTTCAAATTTGAAGAAAGTATGAGTTTTGGTGACTTCTTAAATGATATTGAAATGCTGAAAGAAACCTATTTTAGTTATGCGATGGACAATGCCCATCCTGAAATAAAACAATTAGCCCGTTTTCATGCTCCAAGTAATAATGAGCAAGGTGTAATGACCATTATTAAGCAGCAAGTATTAAAATAGGCACAGAAAAAGGGTATTGTTCGATTTTATTTAAGTATTAGCAAATTATTCAAGCTGTTTTGATTATGCTTTTTTTAATTCTAATGAAACAATATAGCTAGTTGTATTTGTTATGCTTAAATAAAGGAAACTGAATGTCACCTCAACGGATATTTGCCAGTGTCGCGCTTGTTATTGCCCTAGGATCATTAGAAAAAAGTATTGTCACCACACCGTTATCTCTTATTGGTCAGGACTTAAATGCTGGTCAGGCATTAACGTGGGTTGTCACCGCTTATTTGTTAGCGGCAACCGCAGTGCTTCCTGTATATGGGAAATTAAGTGATATTTTCGGTCGAGTAAAAATGCTCAATGTGAGTATTGTGTTATTTATGCTGGGATCTATTGCGTGTGGATTATCGGATACTTTAGGGCAGTTAATTGCAAGCCGTGTTTTACAAGGGCTTGGCGGTGGCGGTTTAATTGCATTAGCATTTACAGTGATAGCTGACAGTATTCCCGCGCGTATTGTCGGTAAATATCAAGGTTATATTTCTATTGTCTATGCTGTTTCAAGTATTGCAGGTCCGTTACTGGGCGGTTTTTTTGCGGAACATCTTAATTGGCGTTGGATTTTTTGGGTGAATTTACCTCTCGGTATTCTTGCCTTATGGATGGTTAATCGTAATTTAGCTCATTTAAGTAAAGGTCGAAAATCACCGTTCGATTGGAAAGGTGCAGGGCTGCTTATCAGTGTGACCACCTTAGTGTTATTGCTATTATCGCCTGAATCACAACTTCCAAGAGGGTGGGTAGCCAGTGCTTTATTGCTAGCATTGATTTTACTTTATATTGTTGAAAAATTGGCCAAAGATCCGATTCTTCCTGCGCGTCTAATACGTTTACCCGGTTATTTGGTCAGTGTTAGTTTGATTTTATGTTCACAATTACTGATGTTTGCTGTGTTAGTGTATTTTCCTTTACAGCTTCAATGGCAAAAAGGGCTAACAGCATCAGAAAGTGGGTTATTTATGATGATCTTTATGTTCAGTATTACAACGGGCGCATTTATTGGCGGTAAATTAATTGCTCGTTGGAGGAATTATAAGATTTTTGTCATACTGGGTTTCTTAATGACATCTTTGGCGTTATGGCAATTGCACTTTGATCTTGGTGTTAAATTAGCCCTCGTTTTTGCAGGTCTTGGTCTTGGTTTTACGCTTCCAGCTTTAAGTGTGGTAGTACAAAACGTATTGCCTCCAAGAGATCGTGGTATTGGGATGTCATTGTTTAATTTTGGCCGTGAGCTAGGTGGCGCAATTGGTGTTGCAGTATGTGCTGCTATTTTCCATTATCAATTACCTGATGATGTATTAGCCGATAGTGCTAATGGTTTAGCCGGTGTTGATGCTCGACTGTTAGCGTCAGGATTTAATACGACTTATCTCGTTATGGCTGCTGTTGCGGTTATTGCATTTATTATGGCGATTTTTGCATTGAAAACACAGTCACTAGCTGATGAAGTCGTATTAGATGAATAATAAAGACCGCAGTAGGACAGTGATATGGAAATATATTTGTATAATATTTGAATAAATCGAATTAATCACAGTATTAATATTTAAAGGCTAATATTCACCTGTGAAAGTGATACAAATCTAATTATTGGGATTATTGAGTATCTCCTATAATTGTAGAGGAGTAATGTCTTTATTAAGAATACTACTATTCAGAGGTGATTATGAGTTTGTTTTATGTTGATAAAAATACGCAAGATAATGGCGATCATGAAATTCATACAGCATCATGTAGCCACAGTCCTGGTCTGAAAAATTGTGATGCTCTTGGTTATCATACAGCATGTAGTACCGCATTAGATGCGGCAAAAAAAATATATCCTCAATCAAATGGTTGTTATTACTGTTCATATTCCAGCTATACATCTGAAAGTAAATAAAATAAGACAGCAACGTAATTATTTATATTATGTTGCTGTTACGTGATTTTTTATTTCTTTATCTCCTTGCTAACCTAATACGCAAAAAAGTGCCTATAATTTAATAATCATTGGAAATGTTTAAATGTGAAATTAAATTTAGGGATGAATTTATGATAAAGTTTTGGTTGTTTTTTAGCTTATTGCTTACTTCATTTGATGCGAATGCTACTGTTATTACGGTTGAGATGGACGATCTCAATACAGATAAATCAATCGGTAATATTACAGCAAAACAATCGCAATATGGTGTGGTATTTACACCCAATTTATCTGGTTTATCGGCGGGTTTACATGGGTTTCATTTACATGAAAATGCATCATGTGAAATGACGCAAGAAAATGGAAAAGCAATAGCTGCAGGTGGTGCTGGTGGACATTATGATCCAATGAATACGGGAAAACATGGTTATTCTTGGACTAATGATAATCATCTTGGTGATTTACCACCATTGTATGTTGATAACCATGGTCATGCGACAGAGCCTGTTCTTGCTCCTCGTTTAAAGCTTGCTGATTTAGTTGGACGTTCGTTAATGGTACATGTAGGTGGTGATAATCATGCTGATCATCCGCATCAACATGGTGGTAGTGGCGCTCGTTTAGTGTGCGGCGTAATTAAATAAATATCGCCAGTGATGTTATTTCCTCTGCCAACCATACCGATTTGAAATTAGGATACTATCTATCATGGTGGGGATATTATTAGCTATAACGATATAATATATAAAGCAAAGTGGTGGACATTAGGTGACCTTCCTGATCAAGGTGATCCATGGCAGGTTTATGTAAGTAAAAAATAGCATTCTAATTTGCTGTATATAGGTGATTATATCTTTTGCGTTATGACAGTGTCACTTTAAGGCTGTAGTATGTTGTTAAAACATCAAGTTAGTATTAAAGGGTCAAGATGGAAATCGAATATAAAGTTAATCATCCAATTACAGCAAGCCAATATATTGAATTAGTCAATAAGACGACCTTGGGTGATCGCCGACCCGTTGATAATGAGGCGACAATTACAGGGATGCTTGAAAATAGTAATTTGATTGTCACAGCATGGGTTGACGAGCAACTTGTTGGTATCGCTCGCTCAATGACCGACTTCCATTATTGCTGCTATTTGTCTGATCTTGCTGTTGATCAAAGTGTTCAATCAATGGGTATTGCTAAATACCTTATTTTAGTCACGGCAGAATCTATCGCTGAAGATTGTAAAATTGTTTTATTATCAGCACCCAAAGCTGAAGGTTATTATCCTAAAATTGGTTTTACTGAACATAACAGTGCTTGGGTATTAAGTGATGTTAATGCGTTAGTATTGCCTTAATATAGTGGTTATAGCATTTATTATAAGTGATGCTCTATATAAAGTAATATCAAGAGAGTAAAGAAGATGATCAGATTATTTTCTTGTCTATCTATTGACCATGTGGGTAGTTCAATGCAAAAAAATAGAGATTGAACTATCATATTACTTGCTATAAATCTGTATCTTGGTGTAATTTCTCACCACTATTTATTTTTGGAATAATGATCATGCCAAAGGCTAGTGATATTAAAAAATTTGCTGCTATTGAACTTAATGGTAAAGTATCTTTAGTTAAAGAAATTACTAAGCTAACGCCTAGTGGTCGTGCAGGCGCAAGTCTTTACCGTATGCGTATTTATGATGTTGCAACGGGCTCAAAATCAGATGTTAGTTTCAAAGCTGATGAGATGATTACGTTAGCAGATTTTAGTCGTCAAAAAGCATCTTTCTCATACATCGACGGTGAAGAATATGTGTTTATGGATGATGAAGATTACACGCCATACACTTTCACTAAAGATGCAATTTCTGAAGAACTACTTTTCATTACTGAAGATACTAAAGGTATTGAAGTATTGACTGTTGATGGTGTACCTGTTGCATTAGAACTACCAGCAACGGTAGAGCTAACAATTGTTGAGACAGATCCTTCAATTAAAGGTGCATCTGCAAGTGCTCGTACTAAGCCTGCAACATTGTCTACAGGTCTTGTTGTTCAAGTTCCTGAATACATTGCAAATGGCGAAAAAATCAAAATCAACACAGCTGAACACAAGTTTATGAGCCGTGCTGATAAATAATAATTAGTTATTATTGTTTTATAAAGCCAGTGTCGTTTATTCGATGCTGGCTTTTTTATGGAAGAAAGGAAAATAATGGGTAGGGAATACTGTGGTTGAGTTAATAACAATTGATGTTGCTAAGAAAGAAGATGTGCAAGCGGTGTATCAGTTAGAACAACACTTGTTTGGCGATCATTGTTATCCTGATTTTTTTATTCGCCAAGCGTACGATTGTTGGCCTAGCGGTTTATTGGTGGCTCGTTACCAAGATAATATTGTTGGTTATGTGTTGTGTGCACCTCAGTTTAACACCATGTCATTAGTTGTATCAGAGGGGTGGATACTGGCATTAGCGGTAGATCCTAGCGTACAGGGGCGAGGTATAGGTAAACAATTGATACAAGAGGCTATGGCCATACTGAGTGGATGTGAGAAGCTCTGGTTAACGGTACATCCTGATAATCCTGCTAAAAAGCTCTATCAGCAGCTTGGTTTTACGGATGTTGAACAAGAAAATGACTATTTTGGCCCTGATCAACCACGAGTAAAAATGGTGCGTGTGGTAGCGTGATTTGCGGTTATATAAACAATAGATATAAAAAAATAGATATAAAAAAAGGGTATCTGAGATACCCTTTACTTCTTTCAACTGTTCGTTGAAAAATTAAGCACGCTCAACGTTAGCAGCTTGAGGACCTTTTTGGCCTTGCTCAACGTCAAAAGAAACCTTCTGACCTTCAGCTAGAGATTTGAAGCCTTCACCAGTGATAGCACGGAAGTGAACGAATACGTCAGCGCCGCCATTGTCTTGAGTGATAAAACCGAAACCTTTCTCATCGTTGAACCACTTAACGATACCAGTTGCTTTAGACATGTTATGTCTCCTGAAATAATAAATTAGTAGCGCACATTACGCTGTTTTACTTATGTACAAAAGAATAATGAAGCGCTTCAGGACAACTGTGAATATTTGAACAGTGTATCGAAGTTTTCTCTTTCAATTTGTTGCATAAATAGGCCTTTCATAAAACCATGAGTATTAGGCCATTTTCATATTGAAAGGGCAAGTTTCTCCTGTAAGAACAAGTCAATAATGTGACCACTTTAACAAAATAACATGTTGAGTTATTATGCTATTGTTTGCTTATTGTGAGAGAAGCAACTTTTACTGATGTTAGAGCTGATTTTTCTTTATCGATCAAATAGTATTAGTGCTTATTAATCTTAAGCCTATATTATTGAAATGTTTGATGTGTTTTGGTTTTTTTTGAATGATAGAGACGAAAAAAAGGGCTACATGAGCCCTTTGTTTTATTGATATTCAAGACTAATTTATTAGACTCTTTCAACATTTGCTGCTTGAAGACCCTTTGGACCTTGCTCTGTCTCGTAAGAGACTTTTTGGCCTTCAGTTAAGGTTTTAAAGCCATCGCCACTAATCGCACGGAAGTGTACAAATACATCAGCACCGCCGTCATCTTGAGTGATAAAACCAAACCCTTTTTCTTCGTTGAACCACTTAACGGTACCTGTTGCTTTTGACATGTTGTCTCCTGATAAATCTATTCATTACACGGTATTGCCAATATCAGATTACGGAGCGATTTGAGCTTTGAACTCTGTTGCTGATCATAAAGATGACAGCGAAGATATCCTTGTTCAGATTGCTTTAACTGTAAATGAATACTGGTCTACTATGAAGATTAGGCGTTGATCTGTGATTTGCAAATCAAATTCACTGTTTTTGTGTACAAAGAAAATAATAATCGGGATGTTATTATTATTTATGGGTAATTTCATTGAAATGTCTTTTTTGTCAGTTATCATCTCAAACGTTTCTTGAACGAAATCAAAGCAACTACAAATAATAAAGTGCATAATTCAGACAAGCAAAGATCGTTAAGCGTATGTTAACTCACCATCTAGTCGATAATCTTCGGGTATTGCTTGAGTTTACTGCGGATTATCTGATATAACGATTTTAGAAAAAAACTGAGACTCGACGGTTATGTACTAGGAAGTGCATTTTTCCTAATCATTAGCATTAAATCAGTTTCACAAGGCTTTATTTTCAGACTAAGGACAAAACATGAACAACATCCTTGAACTTGTTCGTCAGGCTCGTCGTAAAAACAAACTTAAGCGCGAGATCCTTGATAACGACCGCAAAGTTCGTGATAACCGTAAGCGTGTCGAATTACTAGAAAACATGTTGGATTATATCAAGCCAGATATGACACATGATCAAATTCTAGAAATTATTGAAAACATGAAGAGCGATTACGAAGATCGTGTTGATGACCATATCATCATCAGTGCGGAGCTATCTAAAGAGCGTCGTGACGTTAGCAAGAACGTTAAAGAGCTTAAAAAAGCAGAAATCACAGCACATAAACATAATTAATTTTTGTTTGTTCGCTAACTAAGACCTGAGCTATATGCTCAGGTTTTTTTTTGCTTTTTTATTGGGTATGGTTGAGGTTGGATCAAGAAAACACGGAATAGGCATAAAAAAGAGCCCGAAACGATTCCTGTGTCGGGCTTAGGGGAATAGGCTCAGTGATGAGCCTTGCGCTAACTGGTTTATGTAGAGAATTCGATTACACTATCAATACTAGTTTAGCTATGGTGATTTTCCAGTTTTAATCAAAAATAATTGTTTATTTAATCAATAAAACATTATTTAACGCTAACGAGTTGAATATAATCAAATATCAAAGAGGTTATTATCGCGTACTAATTCACGAGGTAAGCCATTTTTGATTCGATTTCCGACCCATTTACCAATGCCGATAGGGTAATCACGGTAAGTAACAATCACTTCGCCTTTACCTGTTAGGTCATCAGGACGAATATCACGGCCCATAAACCACTCTTTCGCTTGTGGTGCGGTTAACGCGATGGCAACTGACTCTTTACCTGTCGCCAGTGTCATGATTGCCTCATGTTGCCAGCGATAGCCTTTCTTATGTTGTTCCGCTAACTTAATACCGATACGTTGAAAGCGAATTTCACCAATTAAGGGTTTAATTTGTGTTGGGAACAACCATACTTCTTTATCACGTAGCCAAATATCACTGTTGGTTGATAATGTAATATTCAGATCAGTGTTAAGTTGTTCAGCAATCAATTGTTGCTCATTCGCTTTTACTTGGCTGAAGGGGAATTTACCCATTCGCTTTTTAACCGGATCGGTTTCAACAGATGCATGTTTGCGTATACGTGCAACAAAGAAACCTTCACAATCAAAAACCTGAGGATAAACGTGTAAGAATCCCTCTGGTGTAAGTGCTTTTTCTGCATGTTCAAATAAGTTAGCTAATGATTCAAATTCAACCGCATCACCAAACGTTTCTTTAAGGTAATAACATACCTCTTGGTTTTCATGTTGGTTTAATGTGCAGGTTGAATACACCATAACACCACCAGGTTTTAATGCCTGAAAAGCACTGACAATTAAATTGCGTTGTACGGCTGCAATTTCATCGATTGATTCAAGGCTCCAGTTTGCCATTGCATCATCATCTTTACGAATAGCGCCTTCGCCAGAGCAGGGTGCGTCAAGTAAAATAGAGTCAAAGGCTTCAGGTGCCCATGTGCCAAACACACAGCCGTCAAAATGCGTTAATGCGGCGTTATGGACACCACAACGTTGCAGGTTAGCGTGTAATACTTTAATGCGGCTAGCTGCAAGCTCATTAGCCACTAATGCCCCTTTGTTTTGCATCGCACAAGCAATTTGGGTGGTTTTGGAGCCTGGAGCTGATGCCATATCGAGAACACAATCAAGCGCATCATTATGATTAAGTAGCGCGGTGACGGGCATCATTGAGCTAGCTTCTTGAATATAGAATAATCCCGCCATATGTTCAGCAGTATTACCTAATGAAACACTCTCTTCATCCTCACGTTTGATCCAAAAACCAGTATCACACCAAGGAACAGGAGTTAGTGTCCAATCTTTATCAGCAACGCGAGTAAGAAAATCCGCCACACTTATTTTGAGTGTATTTACACGAATACTGCGACGTAACGGTGTTTTACAACAGCTAATAAATTCATCAATACTCAGATTTTCTGGCATTGTGTGCTTGATGAGATCAATAAAAGCGTCAGGAATATAGATATTAGGATGCAAGGTAGCACTCTCTGTCAAACTAGCAATGTCGGGATTCTATACTAAATAGGAACAAAGTTATATCGGCTATCTATGCTTCGAAGAGTGTTCGGTATATGGATCAGTTTTCATCGTCAGGTAGTGGCTTGGTTGCGGTGTTTTATTAACGTAAAAGATCAAAAAAGGAGCATTAACTGCTCCTTTTTTATTGATGCTATCCGTGATTATTTAACGGGAATAGCAGTACGCCAGCTTAACCATTTAGGGTTGACTTCTTTATTGAGCAAGAAGTGTTTACCTTGATTAGCTTGTGGCTCTAGTGGATGTGTTGCTGGTGTAGCAAACGAGATCCCACCACGGAGTAAACTATCAAAAGTACCGGCTTTTATTTTTGCGCCAGTAAGACCGACATCAACGTTTAGTCCTGATGTATTCCAAAAAATACTATTACTACGAATAAGGTGACGGTACTTTTGTTCAATTTGTACTGTAATTAACACCCGATCAGCTAATGCCCCCAAAGCAACCTTAATCACTTGTCCTACTTGAATGTCACGATAAAGCAGTGGTGTTCCTTCACTGACTGAACCGCGCTCTTCACTTTCTAAGATAAAGGTTTTACCAGCATCAAATAGTTCTGCAGAACCTAATTTGAAAGTATGAGAGGTTAAGCCTTTACCTGGTTGAACCGCAATGTATGAACTTAATAGTGAGTCTAAGTTTTCGCTACCACTTAAACTGATTTTAGGTTTTACTATCCAGAAATAGCTATCTTTACGCGCAATTACTTTTGCATATTGGGGGAATAAGCGCGCTTTTACTGTAACGTCATTACGTTCAAAATTAGGCTCAATATTATCAACTTTACCAATCACGACACCTTGATATTTGATTGCTGTAGATTTTGATATCGAGCGTGCATCATCTGCCGTTAGGGTGATCATAACGCCAAAATGTTGAGCATCACCTAAGCTAGGGTAAAGTTTATAGTCATTACCAGAACGGTTAGCAACACCTTTAATTGAATCAAACGCAATACCACCTTTTAATAATGTAGAGAGGGGATCTGCTTTGATTTTAACGCCATTTAATCCTGCTTCGACTTCTATTCCTGAACGATTCCAAAATACAGTATTAGCATCAATTAAATGACGGTATTTTTTCTGTATATTCAGTTTTATCTCAACGCCAGATGTTTTAAGGGCAAAACTGGTGATTTCACCGACCTGTAAATTACGATAAAGCACCGGACTACCTTCAGAAATTGACGGTAAGTTATCAGCGACCAGTGTAATAGAAGTAAAGCCTTTTAACTTATCGTCTGCGAGTTTAGCAAGATGCCTATTTTTAAAGAGCGAATAACTCTTTTGGATCCCCGCCTTACCGCTAGAAGTAAAGCTTATTGCGCTGCTTATTAGTTGATCGGCTGCTGGGATAGAAACATCTACGCCACGGTTACTGATATTGGCTTCAATACCACCATCGATAAAGAAACGATTATGAGAGCGAATTAAGTGGGTATATTGCGGTTGAATTAGTGCCTCTAATCGTACTCGATCACCATCGAGTTTCACTGTTGTGATATGACCGACATCAATACCACGGTAACGCAACTTAGTGCCAGATTTTAAGCCATAGCTTTTATCTGCATAAAGCGAGAAAACAGCGACGCCCGGTTGTTGCTCTTCAAGTGTATTTTGAGTAATAGCGGTAAAATGACGGGCTTTTTCACCTTCACCGGGAATTAAACGTAAGTAATTACCGCGAACAAGGTTACCAATATTTTTAACACCAGTAAGAGAGACTTGTGCTTCTTCGAGTAATAATCGTGAACCACTATTCAGTAAATCACTCATACTCGGTTCAATGGCAGCATGGGCAATAATTTTATTGGTTTTATCATCCAGTTTTAGATCTGAAATTTTACCAATTTGCAGGCCGCGATACATAATCGGTGCGCCTGAATTACTGATGTCATTATTATCAGGAAGAGTAATAGTGATCGCTATACCACGCCCTGCGGTATTAATATCAGGGTAAAGGTTAAATAAATGCCCTTTATCAATAGGTTTACCTGCATCTGGGGAGTCAAAGGCAATCGCACCCGCAATTAATGCCGATAGACTTTCAAATTTAACATCAACACCACTAAAGCCAATATTGGCACTGACACCACTGACATTCCAGAAACGACTTTTATTGGTAACAAGATTGGCATAATGCGGTTTGATTAACGCATCAATAAGTACCTCTTTTTTATTGGCACTAAGGGTATAATTATAAATTTCACCTACAGGGATCTTCTTATAAAAAATTTGGGAGCCAACACTGAGAGAGCCTAAATTAGGGGCTTTTAATTGTAGGGTTAAACCGTCATGTATCGGCATATTTGCTGGCTGGTTTTCGAGCGCTGTAAATTTCGTTGCTTCATCACCTGTGCCCGGTTGAAGAGCAATATAATTACCTGAAACCAGCGCATCTAGGCCAGAGATACCAGTAATCGATGCTTTGGGTTTGACTAACCAAAACTGTGTGTGGGTGCGTAACGTTTTAACAGCCTCTGGGTAAATATCAGCAGAGACATAGATACTTTTCAGATCTTTCGATAACGTCACATCACGGACAATACCCACTTCTAATCCTTGATAGCGGATAGTGGTACGGCCCGCGACTAAACCGACGGCATCATTAAAGTGAATTTGAATACGTTCACCACCTTCATTAACCGCTTTATATAATAACCACCCAGCGACAATAATTGCCAATAGGGGTAATAACCATAAAGGTGATAAACCGCGATCACGGCGAATACTAACGTGTTGTGGTTGCTCGTTATTTGGTTCGTTGTTCATATTTGTCCCAGATTAGACGAGAATCTAAGCTCTCTGCTGCTAACATTGTTAAGATAACGACTACACCAAAAGCAATGGCACCAGGCCCAGGTGTAAAATCGAGAAGTTGTCCACGATCGATTAAAGCGACCATGATCGCGATGACAAAAAGATCCATGACTGACCATTTTCCAATCCAATGCACGATGCGAAAAATACGCATGCGTTGTAGGCGTTGGCTACGTTGCTTAAATTGAATGCATAATAATATATATGCTAACCCAATGATTTTAGCTACGGGAACAACAATACTGGCCACAAAGATAATGACGGCAATACTGATCATTCCTGTTTTTACTAAGCCAGCCACACCTGAGAAGATAGTATCTTCAATACGCTTACCGTTATTCATAAAAATAGAAATAGGGTAAAGGTTTGCCGGCAAGATAAAAATACTGGCGGTGATAAGGTATGCCCATGTTTTTTGGAGTGACTTTGGGATCCGATGATGTAATCGACTGCCACAACGGCGGCAATATGGAAGTGCTTCCTGAGTTAAGTGGCAGGAATGACAGATCGTATCAAGCTTATCACTAATATGTTCATCTTCTGGTTGCCACGCATCCCAATAACGACGAACACTGACTTTAGTTAATAATACCGACAGTAATATCTGCATACTGATCAAACAATATAAACCAAGGCCGACATAGATATCTGCGACTTCTTGTACTTTAAAACATGAAATAGCTAAGCTGACTAAAAAGACTTCTAGCATTGTCCATTGCTTTAAATGCGAGAGGATCCACAGTGATAGTTTAAATAATCGTAATTGCCGAAAACGTAATGAGAACTGTGCGCCTAATACGGCACTGATCAGTAATAATGGCGCTATTGCACTACAAAAAAGAATTAATATAGCAACGGCAGGAAATGTTGGAGCAAGCGCAACGGTTCCTGAGGTTAATGTTGCTGGGATCATTTGACCTATTAAACGAATGGTAACTAACGGCAAACTGATCGTGGGGATATAAAGAATAAGACAGGCAACCGCAATCGCTAATTCTGCATTAAAGCGCGCAATACCGCCGCGATAGAGTCGAGTATGACAACGTGGGCAATAGGCACTGTGTCCTTGCGTTGCTGTTTCTGGCAACACAAGTAAATCGCAGCCTGGGCAGCGTCGAGCCTTCGACATGGTGCGTTTCTTCCTTTGATAATTAATGTATACAAAAGCGCTCATTGAGTTATTAACAACTCAATGAACGCCGATTAATGCACACTATATTATTTTGTGTTGACGCTGGCTACTGCTTCGTGATGATCACGTCCATTAGTCGCTGTTTCTGCTGATTGAATTGAACCATAAAGGGTTTGATAAAGCCCTTGTGTATTGACCAACTCTACATGCGTACCTGATTGGCTAACTAAGCCATCTTCAAGTACATAGATAATGTCAGCTTGTTTTACAGCAGATAATCGATGAGCAACAATTAAGGTGGTTTTGTTTTTCAAAAATACATTAAGGGCTGTGTGTAGGGCCGCTTCTGTTGATGTGTCTAATGCTGACGTTGCTTCGTCTAAAATAACAAACTCGGGATTTGTCAGAACCATACGCGCAATGGCTAATCGCTGCCGTTGCCCACCGGATAAGCGAATACCTTGACGGCCAATTTCAGTGTCTAAACCGTGAGTCAGGCGTTCTGTTACATCAGCAAGTTGTGCAATATCTAATGCTTGCCATAATTCCTCATCACTGAATGAGGCGCCAAGGGTTAAGTTATGACGTAACGTTTCATTAAATAATACTGGTTGCTGTAATACCACCGCCATTTTTTCACGTAGTGCTTCATAGCTAACGGCTTCAATAGGGTGATCGTTTATTAAAATATCACCGCTACTTTTTTGATAAATACCTAATAGCAATTGAATTAAGGTTGATTTACCTCCACCAGAAGCGCCAACGAGTGCCACGCGTTTACCTGCAGGAATATCAAGGTTTAAGCCACAGAGTACTTCTTTATCGTTATCATAAGAAAAATGTAAGTCACGAATTTTAATCGCGATAGTTTCATCGTCATTAAAAGGATAAACCGTTGCTGGTGGACGCGTTTCTTCTTCAAGATCTAATAAACTGTTAAGGCGTTGCATTGCTGCCGATGCACCATACCAAGCAAACTGAATACCTAATAATTCTTGAATTGGGCCTAACATAAACCATAGATAACTAAAGACAGCTAACATTTCACCAATGGTTAAATTACTAAATAGCACCATTAGCATTGCTGCCGCACGAAATATTTCAAAACCAATTAAGAATAATAGAAAGGAAACACGCCCAGCGGCTTCTGATTGCCATGCATATTTATCCGCACTATGGCGAATATCACTGGCATTACCTTTTAGTTGATCTAAAAAATCACGTTCACGGTTAGAAGCCCGTAATTGATAGAGGCCATCTAATACTTCAATTAAACGATGTTGAAATACTTCATAAGATTTATTTTCCTTACTTTTTAAATTCTTAACGCGGCTGCCCATAAGCTTAGAGGCATAGACAACAATAGGATTGATGATAAGAATAAAAAGCCCGAGCTTCCAATCAAGCCAGAGCAGAACGCCCGCTGTACCAACAACAGTTAAGAACCCAATAATAAAGCGGCTTAATGTATCACCCACAAATTTATCAATCGTCTCGACATCAGTTATAAGGTGGGAACTAATGCCGCCGCTGCCACGCTCTTCATACTGACGCATACTGATACGGCCTAATTTATCGAGTAAATGTTGGCGTAAGTTATAGGTTATGTCTTTTGATACTAATGTGAATTGTCGGCTTTGCAGTATATTCAATGCCTGACTAAATGTGCGCATCAAGACGACTAAGACCAGCACAAGTAGAATATAACCGGTCGGATTGTGCCAAGCTGAGGGTAATAGGGCATTGAGATAAGTAATGCCTTCGCCGGGTTTATGTAGCAAAACTTCATCCACCATTAATGGCATTAAAAGTGGAATAGGGACACTGATCAAGGTTGCGATAACCGCAATAATGTTCGCAACAATTAATCTTGGTTTATGTAACTTTGCTTGTAGTAGTAACCAAGACCAATTAATCATAAGATGGTTCTTATTTTTCACTGTGAGAATAATTCCTATTATCAATGTTATTCTTGCTATTCTAACGGCTATATACGGAGTAATCTATGGAAAATACACCCGCTTTTTATAATCGCCTTACTCAACAGGCACTAGCGTTAATTGAAGGTGAGACAGATCTTATTGCTAATCTATCTAATATTAGTGCGTTATTAAATATGGAGTTAGAACAAATTAATTGGGTAGGGTTTTATTTACTCAAACAAGACCAATTAGTTCTGGGTCCATTCCAAGGTAATCCTGCATGTGTTCGTATTCCTGTTGGGCGAGGTGTTTGCGGTACGGCTATTTCTGAAAATAAAGTTCAGCGTATTGCTGATGTGCATAGTTTCCCTGGGCATATTGCTTGTGACGCTATTAGCAATTCAGAAATCGTTATTCCGCTTACAGTGAAGGGAAAATTAATTGGTGTGCTGGATATTGATAGTCCAAATTTGTCAAGATTTGACCAAAATGATGAACGAGGTCTAGTTTCTTTCGTAGAAGCACTACAAAAAGTACTCTAATTTCATGCTTTCGGTGGTTTTTCCGCGGTAGGTAATTATAATGGCAGCACTATTTCTTTTTGAACAAAGCACAAATAACGAGCAATCCTCGTTTATGTCAGGAAACTCCATGGAAAACTCTGAAAAGTTAACGAACAGTAAAGAAGTTATTGCATACATCGCTGAGCGTTTCCCAAAATGTTTCACTGTTGAAGGTGAAGCGAAGCCACTTAAAATTGGTATCTTCCAAGACCTTGCAGAGCGTCTTAACGAAGATCCAAAAGTAAGCAAGACTCAACTACGTACAGCTTTACGTCAATACACATCTTCTTGGCGTTACCTTCACGGTGTTAAAGCGGGTGTGAACCGTGTTGATCTAGATGGTAATGATTGTGATGTTCTAGAGCAAGAGCACGTAGATCATGCGCTTAAAGCTTTAGAAGAAAGTAAAGCTAAAGTACGCACTCGTCGTAAAGAGCAAGCAATTGCTAAAGCGACTAAAGAAGGCGAAGCTAAAAAAACACGAGCAAAAACAGTTAAATCTAGTAACACTAAGCCAAAAACAGCTACTATTAAAAAGAAGCCTGTAGAGACGACACGTGTACTTAATGCTGATGAAGTAATCGTAGGTAAAAATGTTCAAGTGAACATGGGCTCAGGTAATATGCCTGCGACTATTGTTGAAATTAACAAGGACGATGTGCGAGTTCGTTTGAATAACGGTCTAGTAATGGCTGTTAAAGCGGAGCACTTGCGTTCATAAAGGAGAATGCTCGACGCATGAATTGTCGATTCCGTTTCTCACTGATAGCTGCTGGCATGATGCTAGCAGCTTCGGTTCAAGCCGCTGAGGCTAAATATTCATTAAGTGATGTGCCGCATCTTGCTCCTGAAAAACAGCATGCAACCGCGAGTACTAGAGTGGCTTCGCGTTATACGCGTTCTCACTATAAGCATTTTTCACTTGATGATAAGTTCTCTGGACAAGTATTCAATCGTTATATTGAAATGCTTGATTATAATAAAAGCTTTCTTGACGCAACAGATGTTGAACAGTTTAGTAAATGGAAAAACCAGTTAGATGATCAACTGAAATCAGGGAATACATCTGCTGCGTTTGATATTTTTAATAAAGTCCTTCAACGTCGTTTTGAACGGTATCAATTTGCGCTTGCTCAACTTGATACTGAAATAAAATTCGATGATAAAGATGATTTTGTTATTGATCGTTCAGAACTTGAGTGGCCGAAAAACAGCACTGAATTGAATGAGATTTGGCGACAGCGTGTTAAATACGATGCGTTAAATCTTGAACTTGCAGGTAAAAAATGGCCAGAGATTCAAAAAACGTTAACTAAACGCTATAACAATGCGATTAAGCGTCTAACACAGACACACAGTGAAGATGTATTTCAGTTATACATGAATGCTTTTTCACGTGAGGTCGATCCACATACAAGTTATTTATCGCCACGCAATGCTGAACAGTTCCAAGCTGAGATGAATCTATCATTAGAAGGAATTGGTGCAGTATTACAGGTTGAAGATGATTATACCAAGATTCGTTCTTTAGTAGCTGGTGGACCAGCAGCAAGTTCGAAGAAAATCGCAGCAGGTGATCGCATTATTGGCGTTGGTCAAGAAGGCAAGAAAGTTGTTGATGTTATTGGTTGGCGTCTTGATGATGTCGTACAGTTAATCAAAGGGCCGAAAGGCAGTAAGGTTATTCTGGAGATATTACCCGAAGGCAATAATGCAAAGGGTTACACCGTAACTATTGTACGCGACAAGATCCGTCTTGAAGATCGTGCAGCGAAGTCGGAAGTGAAAACTGTCGATGGTAAAAAGATTGGTGTGCTTGAAATTCCTAGCTTTTATGTGGGCTTATCACAAGATACCAAAAAAGAACTGGTTAAATTAAATGATCAGAATGTTGATGGTGTTGTGATCGACTTACGTAATAATGGTGGTGGTGCTTTAACTGAAGCAACTGCATTAACAGGTTTATTCATTTCGAGTGGACCGGTTGTGCAAGTGCGAGACAGTTATGGCCGAATTAAAGTTAATGGTGATTCAGATGATCAAATTTCTTTTGATGGTCCATTAACTGTATTAGTTAACCGCTATAGCGCATCTGCTTCAGAGATTTTTGCAGCAGCGATGCAAGATTACGGACGTGCCATTGTTTTAGGTGAGCAATCTTTTGGTAAAGGTACGGTGCAACAACACCGATCATTAAATCATCTCTATGATTTGTTTGATAAACCATTAGGTCATGTTCAATATACTATCCAAAAATTCTACCGTATTAACGGTGGAAGTACTCAAAATCTTGGTGTTGTGCCTGATATCACTTTCCCTTCAGCGATCGATCCTGCTGAAACAGGAGAGAGTGTTGAAGATAATGCATTACCTTGGGATAGTATTAAGCCTGCAGGTTATAAAAAGTTACATGATTACAGTACGCTTGTACCGATACTGACAGCTGAACACCAAACCCGTATTAAAAATAATATGGAATTTGGTTTTATCAATGAAGATATTATTACCTATAAAAAGGAAAAAGATATCAATACTATTTCATTGAATAAAAAGTCACGCATAGCTGAGCAAGATAAAGAAGATGCTGATCGTTTAGCCCGCTTAAATAAACGCCAAAAAGTGTTAGGTGAAAAACCGTTCGCTGATTTGGATGCGGTACCAAAAGATTATGAAGCACCTGATGTTTATCTTGATGAAGCCGTTGCAATAACAGCTGATTTTAGTAATCAAAAACAATCGTAAGTATGATACGGAATGACATTATTTTGTTGATGTCTCTATTATTAAAGCGCTCTTAGGAG
>SAMEA5043655__coassemble_56_pt1 | contig 28218 bp, 26 predicted proteins | sample SAMEA5043655__metabat2_low_PE_001 | metagenome-assembled genome bin SAMEA5043655 (sample SAMEA5043655) | Gadus morhua
GCTTGTAGAGTAAATGGCATCATCAAAAGTGCCCCAGCGCAAAGTCCTAAAAGTTTTTTCATGTTTAGTTCCTTTTTTTGAGAGGTTGATAGCAAATTTACACTTTTATTTTGGTTTAACACTTGCATTTTCGCAAGTTAAAGTGGTGAACTTTCCTGTTTAAATTTGTTATCTCTTTTTATTTCCTTCCCTTCAATATAATTATTATCGCTATTCTCTTTTTGTTGCTATTTATCATAGTGGGCATGTAGGGCTATTTATGGCGAATAAAGAGCTGATCCCAGGCTAGTTCTTAATAATAACCAGATTGAATATCTGCTTGTGAAACAGATCAAAGATTGTAGATCTTGGTTACAGTGCTAAAATACTCAGCAATAGATTTAGCACAGTAGCTTTTACTGTGTCGTCCATCATTCATAAGGTAATCTCAATGACGGTTAAAACTCGCTTTGCACCAAGCCCAACTGGCTTTTTGCACGTTGGTGGTGCACGTACAGCACTGTATTCATGGCTATTTGCGAAGCACATGGGTGGCGAATTCGTATTACGTATCGAAGACACGGATATCGAACGCTCAACTCAAGAAGCGATTGATGCGATTATGGAAGGCATGGAATGGTTAGAGTTAAATTGGGATGAAGGTCCTTACTACCAGACTAAGCGTTTTGATCGTTACAATGAAGTGGTTGATCAACTGTTAGCAGAAGATAAAGCTTACAAGTGTTACTGTCCAAAAGAGCTACTTGACGAAATCCGTGAACAGCAAATGGCTGACGGTGTTAAGCCGCGTTATGATGCTAACCATCCAAAAATTATCGCAGCTAATGCAGCAGCGACAGCAGATTCTCCATTCTGTATTCGTTTCCGTAATCCTAAAGAAGGCACAGTGATCTTTGATGATAAGATCCGTGGTCACATCGAAATTTCAAATAGTGAATTAGATGATCTGATCATTCGTCGTACTGACGGTAGCCCAACGTACAATTTCTGTGTTGTTATTGATGACTGGGACATGGGTATTACGCAAGTTGTTCGTGGTGAAGATCACATCAACAACACGCCACGCCAAATTAATATTTATAAAGCATTAGGTGCTCCAGTACCTGAGTTTGCACACTGTGCAATGATCTTGGGTGATGATGGCGCTAAGCTTTCTAAGCGTCATGGCGCTGTTGGTGTAATGCAATACCGTGATGACGGTTTCTTACCTCATGCATTACTTAACTACTTAGTTCGTTTAGGTTGGTCTCATGGCGACCAAGAGATCTTCTCATTACAAGAGATGATTGATTGCTTTACGCTTGAGTCAGTGAGCAAATCAGCGTCAGCATTTAATACTGATAAGTTACTATGGCTTAACAATCATTACATTAAAACAGCTGAGCCTGAATATGTTGCTAAATACCTGCAATGGCATTTAGATCAAAAACAAATTTCAATTGAAAATGGTCCTGCAATTACTGAAGTGATCACGTTAGTGGGTGAGCGTTGTCATACTCTGATCGAATTAGCTGATCAATCACGCTACTTCTACCAAGATTTCAGTGAATTTGAAGCTGGCGCGGCTAAAAAGCATTTACGTCCTGTCGCTAAAGACGCATTAGCATTAGCACTTGCAAAAGTTGAAGCACTTGAAGAGTGGACAACTGAAAATTTACACGCAGTAACAACACAAGTGTGTGAAGAGCTTGAGCTAGGTATGGGCAAAGTGGGTATGCCACTACGCGTAGCGGTTACTGGTCAGGGTCAATCACCATCGGTTGATGCTGTAATGCACTTGATTGGTAAAGAGCGTGTGGTAGCACGCATTAAGATGGCACTTGATTATATTGCCACTCGTGAAGCTAACGCATAAGCATTAGATTTACTAAAAAAAGCGGAAACATGATGTATGTTTCCGCTTTTTTATTACTAGCGTAAAGTTGATCACACTTTTCGTTTTACAATGGTGACATTGTTTAAAAATATCAATACTATAGTCAACATATTGGGGCTATAGCTCAGCTGGGAGAGCGCTTCGCTGGCAGCGAAGAGGTCATCGGTTCGATCCCGTTTAGCTCCACCAAATTTTAAAGCTCGTCAGTTAACTGGCGAGCTTTTTTGCGTTTTATAGCGATTAGAAGCGAGCGTTAATAATTGGGAAAATAGGAAGGTTTTTGCTAACAAAGGTACCTGATTTGTCATAGTTAATTAAACCAATCTGGACACCTTTATTAATATGATCTGTCGCGTTCACTAAACCAAACTGAAGCCCGTTAAGAGAACCGGCATAGTTAAAGGTACCAAACTGAGCACCAGTGAAATTGCCACCAGTGTAGTTAACCAAACCAAAATCAGCGCCTTTAGCGGTATTGTTATTCCAGTTAGCTAAGCCGAATTCTAAACCTGTCATGCTTGATGTCGTATGGTTGACACCAAAGGCTAAACCAAAGTTAAGACCGGTAAAGTTATCAATAGTTGATAAACCTAATAATGAAAAGTTTACGCCTTTGACTTGGCTTGTTTGCCCGAAAAGTACGCTTAAACGTGCACCAGAGACATTACCAGCAGGTAGGTTAACGGATGGTAGTGAAAGTTGTACCGGTGTCGCAGCCATGGCCATAGGTGATAAAATAGCCGTCGTTAATACAACTGTTGCGAGAGTTAACTTCATATAAAATCTCAAATAATCTGTTATTAATATTTTAAAAAAAACAATATATTAAATGATGATGAATATATATAGTAATATCTAACAAATAAATAGAAATAAGCTTTTAATATTGATTTAATTAATGGTTGATATAATAAGGTTTTTATTTTTTATCATGGTTTATATAAGTAAATGTATTATTAAGTATTAAATTACAACCAATAAGTATAAGTATTTATTATTGCTGTTATATGTATTTCTTTTTCATTAGATTAATATTGATTAAGGTCTGGGTAACGATGCATTTGTCTTGTGAATGTGTATTGGTCTATATATATTATTGCTTGTGTTTATGATTATTTTTAGTACTTAAAATGTTTTTTTTTATTTTAATTTTTTTTTTGATTTTAATTTATTGTTAGTGGTTACTATCCTTTATTTTATTGTTTTTATTGGTTTTTATTTTTTATGTTGATTTTTCGGGTTAATTCAAAAGATTTAAATGGTGTTGGTTTATTATTTTCTTTACTGTAGACATGTTTAAAAACAATTGTATGAGTGGAAATTAATTAACCATTAAACGTTTATTGGTTAATGAATTTTATTATTAAATGTAATTGTTAATTAAGTGCCATATATACATCTTTAATTTCGATGGTTTTTATATGGTTATAAATAGATTTAACACGGAAAAATAAAAGGTGAGATAAGGTAAAGCAAATGAGGGGCTGTAACCTTAGGGCGGTAGCGTATTTAATCATTAGTATATATCTTAATTATTTGTCTGTATGACTGCTCATCGTAAAAGTAAATAATGACTTAGGCGTAATTAGATACTCTTATTGTTTACTCAAAAAATTTTCAAAATTTCCTTTTAGTTAACCATATCGGATTGAAATGATTCATGACTGCCATTAGTAATAAACAAGTAAAACCCACTTCGACAGCGAATGAAGAAATCGACTTAGGTAAGATTTTTGGTGTTTTGCGAGATAGTAAAAAATCTATTCTTGCCATTACCATTGTCTTTACTTTACTAGGTCTGATTTATTCTGTTTTTGCTACTCCTATTTATAGATCTGATGTATTGATTCAAGTTGACTCTAAAACCGATGGCTCTTCTACGTTTGGAGAGGCAATGACAACAGAGTTCTCTACTGAATCATCAGCAGTTACTGAAATGGAGTTAATTAAGTCTCGTCGAGTGATCGGTAAAGCTGTCGACAAACTAAATTTAACTACCTCTGTTGCTCCAGATTACTTACCGCTTATTGGTAAAGGATTAGCACGGTTAACGCATAGTCAGAGTAATGCAACAGTTGCACATTTTACTATGCCAGAAGATGCACAAAATAATATTTATCAGTTGAAAATTATCAATGTAGATACTGGTGAATTTGTAGTTACTGATGAAGATAATAGTAATATCAAGCTGAAGGGCTTTGTTGGACAAGCTATTAAAGATCAAGGTTACAGTTTATTAGTAACAGCGTTAACAGGTGCTAATAATGATACCTTTACGGTGAAAAAGCTGCCTCGCTTTGATGTTATTGCTTACTACCAAAAATCGTTAGCGGTGGCTGAAGAAGGTAAAGATACTGGTATCATTGAGGTGTCATTAAAAGGTCAAGATCGATTAAAGACACAAAAGATTCTCAATAGTATCAGTGAAAGTTACTACAAAATGAATGCTGATCGTGCAGCAGCAAGCGCAGATAAGAGCTTAGAGTTTTTAAATGCACGGCTGCCTAAAATAAAAGCAGAATTAACCAGTGCCGAAGATAAGCTTAATAAGTACCGTGAAGCTAATCAATCAGTTAACATAGAAATGCAAGCGAAGTCATCACTTGATGAGCTAGTTGCTTTAAATGGTCAAATTAATGAATTAAGCTTCCAAGAAGCTGATATTTCACGTAGTTACACCAAAGAGAATCCACTTTACAAAACATTAATTGAAAAACGTAATGATTTACGAGCTCAAAAAGTACGCTTAACGCAAAAAATTGATCAAATGCCAGAAAAGCAACGTGAAATTATTCGTTTAACACGTCATGTTGATGTTAACCAACAGACATACATGCAGATTCTTAATAAGATTCAAGAGCTTGATATTGTTAAAGCAAGTAGCTCTGCAAGCGTACAAATTATTGATACAGCATCTAGTAGCGTTAAACCTGTTGCACCTAATCGCATCATGTTGGTTATTGCACCTGCAATTTTAGGTTTAATTCTGAGTGTATTAATCGCTTTATTCCGCGTTATTTTAAATAATACTGTCGTTGATCCTCAGCAACTAAAAGCAATAGGTCTTCCTGTTTTTGCTTTGGTACCAAAAACACCAAAAGCAAAGAAAGTATCAAAGACTATTTTGGCTGAAATGGAGTCAGGCGATGTTTCAATAGAAGCACTGCGTACGCTACGTAATCGTATATTATTAGCAATGAATAATGCGAATAACAATACAGCGTTATTCACAAGTGCGAGTTCAAGCACTCATTCAGGTAAAACATTTGTAATTACTAACGTTGCGGCATTAATGGCTGAAGCGGGTAAGCGAGTATTAATTATCGATGCTGATATGCGTAAAGGTAAAATTGCATCAGCACTTAATGGTAAGCAAGCAAATGGGTTATCTGAATTACTGAGTGGTAAAAATGATCTTAAAGCAGTAGTAAAAACATCATTAATTACTAACCTTGATTATATCTCTGGTGGTGAAACTTCAGATTCACCGGCTGAATTGTTAATGCATAATGAATTTAAAACACTCTTAGCCTGGGCGAGTGAACATTACGATGTTGTAATTGTGAATTCAGCGCCAATATTATCTGTTGTTGATGCTTCGATTGTGGGTGCTGCAGTTGGTACTACGGTAATGGTTGGTTGTTATGGTGCTGATACGTTAAAAGATGTCGAACAAGCAAAACAAAAGTTTGAAGATAATGATGTTGAAGTTGATGGCTTTGTTTTGAACAATGTTATTAAGAAGACAAGTAATCAAGCAATTTTTAAAAAATATTAATTTGTAGCTAAATAATAGTTATAACACATTGTTGTTATAACTATTATTCATTAAATTATGAAGTGAATTATGAGAAAAATAATAAATTTTATTTGTCGACACTGTAAATTTGCACGCGACTTAAGATATAACATTGGTTTTATACGTGCAAATAGATATATACCATGCTTTAAAAACCCACAAACATTTAATGAAAAAATAAACTACAGAAAGAATCATCCTAAAAATGAATTGTTTAGTGTTTGTGCTGATAAAATAAAAGCAAAGGAATATGTTGCTGATAAATTATCTTCAGATTACGTAATAGAAAACTATTATGTAGGCGATAATATTACCACTGAGAAAATTAAAGAAATTTTAGTTGAAAAAGGTGACCTGTTATTAAAAGCAAATCATAATTCTGGGCCTGTTTATCTCATTAAAGTTGATGCAACAGATGATGAGATTCAACGTAAAGTTGATGATGTAAATAATCAACTTAAAAAAGATTACGGTAAGCAGCTTAATGAACCTTGGTATAGTGATATAACCCCAAGGGTATTAGTTGAAAAAAGGTTATCACCTCAAGAAGGTGAAACGGATATTCGAGATTATAAGTTCCATGTTTTTAAACAAAATGATGGTAGCTTTGAAATTATCTTACAAATAGATTTTGATCGTAGTGGTCATCATTCTCGTTCTTTCTTTGATGATGAGTTAAATTGGCTCCCATTCTATACGGTATATAATGATACTGGTGTTTGTATTAAAACATCAATTGAAAAGCCTAAGAATTATGATGTAATGTTAAATGCTGCCAAAACATTAGCTGAACCTTTTGGTTATGTACGTGTTGATTTTTATAATGTTGATGGCGTTATTTATTTTGGAGAGCTAACGTTTGCTCAAGGAAGTGGGCGTTCTAGACTTACTAATAGAGCTTATGACCTTTGGTTAGGGCGTTTATGGCAAGTTGATCCATCATACTAAAATTTATATTTAATAAATATAAGGTTAAAATAGCTAGAGCGCTTTTTTCATTATATTTTTGAATGTAAATATAAATAATACATTGCTAAATTTGAATTCAAATTTGGCAATGTATTGTGCTAGTTAACTTTATACTGTGATTAAATAAATATGATATCAAAGACTAAAGTAAGCCAAGTTTTATTTTGGATATCTGTCGCAATTGTATCCATTGGTTTTATGGAAAATATTAATGCGTTAAGATATAACCTGATGGTACCTTTATTAGGACTTGGATGGGTATTACACTTTTTTTATAGTGATAATAAAATTGATAGAAACAGTACGAAGTCATTTATTTTGGTTTCATTACTCATTGCACTTATTGCGTTACCTTCACTTTTAAAAATATACCCCCACGCACATAACTTAGTGAAATATACTTATTATAGTTTTGTCGTTGGTATGATGGTAAAGATTTTTTCCGCATACAGTATCTTTGTCTTCCTTAAAGGAGATATTAATAAATTAGAAAAAATGATCAAATATGTCATTATTTTTAATTTATCAATGTTTTTTCTACAATTTGTCGTCGTGTTCCCTACCGGGTATTACATTGATCCATTAAGAGCAATAACGGGTGAGCCGTCACGTTATGGTGGTGGTATAGTTATTCCTGTTATTGGTCAAGTTTATCGTTGTACTGGTTTCTTTGAAGAACCATCAACTTATGCTGGATTTATCGTTGTTCTTTTAGCATCTAAACTTTATTTAAATCCAAAAGTTGATAAGGTTGTACTGGTCGCTGCTGCATCAATTATTCTTTCATTTTCAGTTGCTGCGATTGCTTATGGCTTAATTGTTATTGGTTATTTCTTTTTAAGAAGTAAGCCTAGTTACTTAAAATATATCTTATTTATATTATCTCCTGTACTTGTAGCTGCGGTTATTAGTATTGCACTTGATCGTTTAACCTCTCAAGGAGGTAATGCTCAAGATATTCGTGATAACTTAAATACGATGGTGTTTGCTCAGCAGTTACCTATTTTAATTTTTGGTAATGGAGCACTAGGTATTATGCCTGCTGCTGCTTATGTGATGAATAGTACCGGAGCTATCTATCAACTAGGTATCGCATCATTAAATGATAACGGCATGTGGTTGTTTTTTATTATTAAATTTGGTTTTGTTGGACTTGTGGCGATAACGTCTTATTTGTTTTTTAAAACTAAATCGACGCTAAACCGAATTATGTTATTCGTTATATTATTAACTAAACTAAGTTTTCTATATTTTGGGTTTGTATTCTATTTCTTCTTAATATTTAACAATAAACCGGTGTTAGAAGATGATCAAAGTAACATCGAAAGTGATGTTGATTAAATAAAGGAAGCTATTTTTGTGAATATTCGAGAGTTCAAAGCTTTTTTTTGGAGCTTTGTTGATGGTGTTGGCTCTCAAGGAAGCCAATTAATTATTACGATCATGTTAGCTCGGTTACTTACCCCTGCTGATTTTGGTGTGATTGGTTTAATTTCAGTCGTAGTCTATTTGTCTAATGTTATCGGTAATGGTGGCTTAAATAATAGTTTAATTAGAAAGGCCAAAGTTTCGGCTGATGATTTCACTTCTGTTTTTGTCTTTAATATTACTGTTGGTATATTGCTTTATGCAATTATCTTTTTCTCATCAGGTTTTTTAGCGCATTTTTTAAAATTACCAGAAGCAGAAGTTTATCTTAAGGTTTATGCGTTAAGTATTATATTTACGTCCTTTGAACAAATTCAACGAGTGACATTAACGTTAGATCTTAATTTTAGAACACAAGCTAAAATCACCTTGTTTTCAGTGATCTTTAGTGGTGTTATTGCGTTAATTTTAGCTCATTCTGGCTTTGGTGTGTGGGCGCTGATCATTCAAACTGTTGTATTATCATCGGTTCGATGTGTTATTTTTTGGTGTGTTATTCGTTGGAAACCAACAGGACATTTTAAATGGCCATTATTACTAGAGCATCTTAATTTTGGTTATAAGTTGTTACTCGGTAATTTTGTTGATGTTGCATATCGATATATGTTTAATTTAGGTATTGGTAAGTTTTATTCTGTTACTGATCTTGGTTTTTATAATCAAGCGACTAAATTGACAGAAGTACCATCAATGACTATAACGTCTGTTGTTCGTCGTGTTAATTACCCTATCATCAGTAAATTAAGACATAATAATAAATGTTATTTTGGTAACCTAATTAATATTGCTTCTTATATTATAAGTGTTTATTTGCCTGTTTCATTATGGTTATCATTTAATTCACATGATATTATTTTAAAACTACTCGGTGAACGATGGGTTGGCGCTAGTTTATTTTTATCAATATTATCTCTGGCTTTTTTTGTTGTGCCATTATCAAACTTATTTGGTAATATATTATCAGTTGAAGGACGTACTGATTTATATTTAAAAATAAGATTATCGGTTAAGTTAATTCTTGGTATAATGTTTGTTCTGATTCATTCTTATGGTATTCATGTAGTTTTATACTTCATAATATTTGCAACCGTATTCGAATGGTTTGTTAACATTGTTATTTCTCATAAGTATTTTAAATTCCCTGTTTTTAAGTATATAAAAAGAATGGTTTTAATTATGGTTCCTATCATAATTTCAAGTGTATTAATTAACTATTCTATTAATATAAATTCAATTGTTGGGGATTTAGCTGTGAAGTTAATATTAAGTATGATTGTACCTGCTGGTATTTTATTCTTATTATCAAAAGAAAAAGTTTAATCATAACGATTATTTATTATTTATTATTTCCCTCATGGTTTTATTATGACACAAAAAAGTATAGATTTATTTATTGATGCAATAAGAAAAGGTGGTGCTGAACGAGTTTGTGTTAACTATGCAAACTATTTAGCAGATAATAACTATAGAGTACGTATTGTTCTTTTTCGAGAGTATGAAGATTCTTACATTAACCTGTTAGATGACCGTATAGAATTAGTATATTTACATTGTCATAATGCATCTTCGATGCTGAAAAAAATAAAAGCCACAAACTTTGTATTTGCTAGTACTGTGATTACATTTAATCATCAAATATCAATTGCATTGTGGTTTTATGGTCGATTTATCGATAAGACTAAATTTAAATTAATTGCTCGTAATGTCAATTTTCTTAGTCGAGATTTACATATTAGAAAAAACTCGATCAAGAAGTTTGTGACAATATTATTGACAAAATTAGTCTATAAAAAAATCGATTATTTTATTGCGCAATGTAATGATATGAAAGATGACATGGTAAGTTACCTTTCTATTCCTGAGAGTAAGATTACGGTTATTTACAATCCTGTTTCAACCAGTATTTATAAACAACCAGATGCTAAAAAAGACATTGACCTATTATTTGTTGGTCGTATAAAAAAACAAAAAGGTCTTGATTACCTAGCTAATGTACTCGATCTCGTTTCTCAAAAACGTCAGATTAAAGTGTGCATTATAGGTACCGGCGATCTTGAAACAGAACTTCAGCAAAAGTTAGATGAGATAACAAAACGTAATAATATTGAGGTTGAGCGCATATTAGCGACTGATGATGTAAACAGCTATTATAATCGTTCACGTATTACAATTTTAACCTCATTATATGAAGGTTTTCCTAATGTATTAGCTGAATCGTTAACAGTAGGTACACCTGTTGTTTCTTTTGATTGTCCAAGTGGTCCTGCTGAAATCATTAATAATGGTATTAATGGTTATTTAGTTCCATGCTTTGACTGTGATGATTTTTCTAATAAAGTTATATCACTTTTAGATGATAATCAACTATCTGATATTAGGTACTTTAATAGCGAAAAGAGTTTTAACTTACTTGAAAAAGTAATAAAAAACTAACGCCATATTTAAATTTAAAAATCCTATAAATATAGTTTAGAGCTAAATGAGAATAACATGAAGAAAGTTGTAATATTTGAGTTTTTTACAGGCAATATAGCAGGTGCACAAAAAGTCACATTAAATATCATTCCGATGTTGAAGAAGAAATATGATGTTGTCATCTTTCAACGTCTAAATAATACTTTGTACAGTGATACTGTAAAAGAATTTGGTGACACTAAAAAAATCCCATGTGAATCGTTGTTTACTAAGGTGTTTGGTACTGGTAGATTTGAGGGAACTAAAAAAACGCTAATGGATAAAGTTTATTTTATCCTTAATGTTTTATTCTTTAATGTGTTTTCTCTTTTTCATGTAATTAAAGAAAAGCCTGATTATACATATACATACGATCCTCGTGGTTTTGTATTATCTTGTTTATTACTTAAATTGACTAAAACTAAAGTTATTTGGCATCTGCATAGTAAGTTAAGTTGTTCTGATAAAGTATCTAAAATAATGATGTCTTTTGTTGATGAAATAATTGTTCCATCTCAAAATATCAAAGATTCTTTACCCGATAATGATAAAGTAAAGGTCATTTATAATGGCTTTGATCTTAAACGAGTAATAGAAAAAAATCCGAATGACGATGTGTTAAATTTATCATTCGTTGGCAGCTTAGTTGCTCATAAAGGTCTTCATAACATATTATTGGCTTTAAAAGACATTAACCATCTAAATGTTAAACTTCACGTTTATGGTTCATATGCTCATTCTAATCCATTATTAAATTATGAGGACTATATTAATAGTATAATTACTGACCTCTCTCTACAAGATAAAGTTATATTTCATGGCTGGTGTTCCGATGTTATACCTGAAATAATGAAGTCTGATTTATTAATTTTCCCATCAGTGATAAACCAAACATTATCATTTAAAGGGGAATCAATGAAGGTTAATTCAAGTGAAGCATTACCAACAATAGTGATTGAAGCACTTAGTGTTGAAACTCCTGTGGTTGCGGTAAATACACCTGGTATATCAGAAATTGTAGTTGAAAAATCAGATGGTATCATTATTAATGAATCAGAACCGACATTGATAGCTGATGCCGTGAATAAAATTTTGGATAATAACGATTTTTATCATCCTGATAGTAGTTTAATTATTAATAAATTTAGTTTAGAAGAAATGCAACAACATATATATGGCACGTTTAAGTAATATAATATCTAACACCTAGTTAATTATATAAATTAGCAAATTATTGAATTAATTAAAATAATCACTGTGTCTTTAATATAAGCAGTAATAATTCAATGAGACAGGTTTATGATATTAGATTTATTATATTTAATCAGTATGTAGATGCAACTTAAGTACTGATGATTTTTAATCATATAACTTTATTTTACTACAATTATTTGTGTTTAATAAAGAAAGGTTTTTTAATGAAAAATAGTTTTTTACGACGTCGAGTTTTTGATCTTCGTGTAGGAGTAAAAGATTTACTTTGGGGAATAAAAAACCCTGAATCGTTTAAACGGAAAAATAATCTTAGCCCTATCATGGGTAGATTTTCATCCTATAAATTTGAGCTTCTTTCTGGTGTAAAGTCAGATGATTATCTTTCTGATAGTTTTTATTTTAACCGTGTTGAAGGTAAAATAAACAACTTTGAGTTGAGTGATTATTTTAACCATAAAGGTTATTTACCTAGTATTTTACAATCTAATGCTATTCCATTATTGATCAATTCTATCTCGGGTGTTGTTTATGATGCTGACGATAAGGTCATTGATGTCAGCGCTGTTGTAGATAGACTGCGTAACGATCCTGTTAATGATGAATTTGTTATTAAGAGAAGTGTCGGTACTGGCGGTGGTGAAAGTGTTGAAATTGGTAACGCTGATAAAATTATTCCATTTTTCAATCTTTACTATCAGAAGAAATATGATTTTGTTATTCAGCCGCTAGTGAATCAACATGATAAGTTAGCTGAGTTTAATCCTACATCACTTAATACTGTACGTATTATGACATTAGCTTATGGTGGCAATGTTCATCATGTTTCAAGTATGGTGAAGATGGGGGGACCAGGTGGCAGAATTGATAATGTCAGTGCTGGCGGTTTATGTATTGGTATTAAAAATGATGGCTCATTAACAAGTTTTGGCTTTGACTGCTATTTGAATAAAACTACCCGTCATCCGCAAACTAATCTTGAGTTTCCAGATCATTATGAAGTGCCTTACTTTCATGAAATGATTGATGTTGTTAAAGAAAAACATCAATTATTTAAGAGTCACGGTATTATCTCATGGGATGTTAGTGTTGATAATGATGGTTACGTTACAATTGTCGAATGCAATACAGCATGGAGCGGTTTAGAGTCACATCAAGCATTCCATGGGCCGGTATTTAAAGAGCACATGGAATATATAAATAATATTAACTCATAGTATTAGATTATTTTATTATATAGCATGTAAATTATCTTTTTTGATAAACATTTAGGCTTAATATTATTTATTTATTCTGAATTTAGATATTAGATGAAATTATTAGTTAATTTATTGGGAACTAAATGCTTATAATAGTAATAAATAATGTTGAGTTATTATTGTGTTTGTCGATATTTAAAGGCATTAAAAAATTGATGTAAATAACGCTTATAGATTTTCTTTTTTTTATTCGTTTTTTATATATTATGATAGTGTCATTGTTTTCATACTTTAATCCAATAGTGATGTTGATATATTAATTAATAACTACCTGTGTATAATGCAGTGTTTTTCATTACATTAATAATAAAATTTTTATATAAGGTTTAAGAATGAAAGATAGCTTTGCTCGTCGCTTTGCTTATGAGGTTTTGGCTAATGTTAGGTTTATTAAATATGGCATAAAAAATCCAAAATCACTAAAATGTAAAAATATGCTAAGTCCATTAACTGGACGCTTTTGGAATTACCGCTATCAAAGTGTTTGTGGTGTTGAATCAGATAAATATTTATCTGAACCTTATTTTTACAATAAATTAGAAGCAAAAGTTAACGATTTTGGTTTGAATAAATTTTTTGACCACAAAGGCTATCTTTCAAATATCTTAAATAGTAATACTATACCAACAATTGCAAATTGTATTGCTGGAACTATTTATGACAATGACAATGAAGTTATTGTTTTTAATGATTTAGTTTTATTGCTGGAGCAGCTGCCATCGAATTCTGAATTTGTTATCAAACGAAGTATTGGTACTGGTGGTGGCAATAGTGTTGAAATTGGTGTTGCAAATCATATAGTTCCATTTTTGAAAACGTATTTTAATGCTAAATATGATTTTGTAATTCAACCAGTTATAACTCAGCATGATGATCTTGCTATTTTTAATCCATCATCGATTAATACTGTAAGGGTAATGAGCTTTGCTTATCAAGGTAATGTTTATCCTGTTTCAACAGTGTTAAGAATGGGTAATGGTGGTCGTATAGATAATTCTGCTGCAGGTGGTATATCTATTGGTGTCGATAATACTGGTAAGTTGCGTGATTTTGCTATTGATCACGATTTTAAAAAATATTATCAACATCCAGCAACAGCAACTAAATTTTCAGATGGCTATTTTATTCCTTATTTTAATGAGCTGTTAGATCTTGTTAAAGATAAGCATAGATGTTTAAAAAGCCACGGTATTGTTTCATGGGATCTTACAGTAGATAATGACGGAAATATGTCAATTATTGAATATAATGCGGGGTGGGGAGAAATTAACTTTCACCAAGCAAATAATGGTCCTATATTTGAAAACCATATTAAACATATAAAAAGTATTAATAAGTGAGGGTGTAAAGTGGAAAGTCTAGAATTTAGATTGTTCTCAAAGATCATCTCTAAAATACCAATTAAAACACGATTACAGATTTTGTTTTTTCGTAAATTTAAACGATTTATCAATTTTGATAATCCTCGGACATATAACGAAAAAATTCAGTGTAAAAAGATTGCAGATCGAAGTGAATTATTAACGATTGGTGCTGATAAAATAAAAGCTAAAGATTTCGTTAAAGAGATTGTACCTGAATTATATTTACCCAAAATGCTATGGGTAGGAGATTCACCTGAGTCACTTGATGATTTAGATTTATCAACATTACCTCAGGACTATGTATATAAAGCTAATCATACCAGTCAGACGATTGAAATTATTCGTCATGGTAATCATCTTGATAAATCTAAGATGAAAGATTTAGCAAAAGATTGGTTGAAAAAAGATCAGTCTGGAGCATTAGGTGAGTGGGCATATGAAAATATACCACCACGGGTATTTATTGAAGAATATCTTGAGTTTAATGGTCATGAACCAGATGATTACAAACTCTATGTTTTCAATGGTAAAGTCGGTTTTATTCAGTTAGATTCTGGTCGTTTTACCAGTATGACTCGTAACCTTTATGATGCAAACTGGGAAGAACTTGGATTTGAATATCATCATCCTCGTTGTCATCCGGCTCCACCAAAGCCGGAATATATTGATGAAATGATCCGTATTGCCGAAAAGATTGGTCAACAATACGATTTTGTTCGGGTTGATTTGTATTTTTACGACGGAAAAGTAACGTTCAGTGAACTGACAATGTATTCAGCATCTGGATTTTTAACGATGCCTGATGATTGGGATCTAAAAATCGGTGATCTGTGGACACAAAATTATAAGGTGAAATAATGAAATATTTAGTGACTGGTGCTGCAGGTTTTATTGGCGCAAAAGTAAGTGAAGAACTATTAAAAAAAGGTCATGATGTTATTGGTATTGATATCATCAATGATTACTACGACGTAGCATTAAAAGAAGCACGTTTAGCACCACTGTTAAAAGACAGTAAGTTTGTCTTCAAGAAAATCGATATTGCTCATTCACAAGATGTGCTAGATCTATTTGCTGAGGAAAAATTTGATCGTGTTGTTCATCTTGCAGCTCAAGCGGGTGTGCGTTACTCGATTGAAAATCCAATGGCATACGCTGATAGTAACCTTGTCGGTCATCTTAATATTTTAGAAGGTTGCCGTCATAATAATGTTGGCCATCTAGTTTATGCGTCATCAAGCTCTGTCTATGGCCTTAATGCTAAAACACCATTCGCAACCTCAGATAGCGTGGATCACCCAGTATCATTGTATGCTGCAACTAAAAAATCTAATGAGTTAATGGCGCATTCGTATTCACATTTATACAATATGCCAACGACAGGATTACGTTTCTTTACCGTGTATGGGCCTTGTGGTCGTCCTGATATGGCACCTTATATTTTCACTAAGAAAATTTTGGATGGCGAGACAATTGATATTAACAACAATGGTGATATGTGGCGCGACTTTACCTACATTGATGACATTGTTGAAGGTGTGATTCGTATTGCTGATGTTGTACCTGTTCGTAACGATGAGTGGACTGTTGAAGCCGGTACACCAGCATCAAGCTCTGCACCATACAGCATTTATAACATCGGTCACGGTAGTCCAATTAACTTAATGGATTTTATTAAAGCCATTGAAGCAGAATTAGGCATTGAAGCGACTAAAAACTTCCGCGGTATGCAACCGGGCGACGTTTACCAAACGTATGCTGATACTCAAGACTTATTTAAAGTAACCGGCTATACCCCTAAAGTCGGCGTTAAAGAAGGCGTTGCGAACCTCGTTCGTTGGTATAAAGAATTTTATAATAAGTGATCCCATGGCAAAGATAGCTATATCAGCCAATACGAGTTGGTATTTATTTAACTTTAGAAAGAACACTATATTAGCGTTAATCGAAGCGGGTCATACTGTGACTGCAATTTCTCCTCGAGATGATTATTCAATAAAACTTGAACAATTAGGGGCGCGATTTATTCACATTGATATTGATCAAGGTGGTACAAACCCGGTTAACGATGCTAAAACTTATTTCGCTTTTAATGCTATTTTTAAGGCTGAAAAGTTTGATGTTGTATTAAACTTTACGCCTAAAAATAACATTTATGCCACTGTGGCAGCGTCAAAAAATGGTACTAAAGTCATTAATAATATCGCTGGTTTAGGTATTATCTTTATTAATGAAAATATAACCGCGAAAATTGCTCGAGGTTTATATAAGTTTAGTCAACGTCGTGCTGATAAAATCTTCTTTCAAAATGAAGATGATCGCGGCCTATTCATCGACAATAAGTTGGCGGATATTTCAAAGACGGATCGTTTACCTGGTTCAGGTGCTGATCTCTCGCGTTTTGCAATATCACCAGCAACTGACGATGGTGTGGTAAGTTTTCTGTTAGTTGCACGTATGCTGTATGACAAAGGTATTGGTCATTATGTTGAAGCTGCTCGCGAATTGAAGCAACGTTATGGCGATAAAGTACAATTTAATTTACTTGGCTTTCTAGATGTTAATAATCCTTCAGCAGTATCAAGAGCTGAAATGAAAGTATGGGTTGATGAAGGTATCGTTAATTATCTTGGTTTTTCAGACACTGTTGAAGAAGAGATAGCTAAAGTAGATTGTATGGTATTACCTTCTTTTTATCGTGAAGGTGTACCTAAGTCATTACTTGAAGCGGGCGCTATGGGTAAACCGATTGTGACTACCGACAATGTTGGTTGCCGTGAAACCGTTGATCATGGTGTTAATGGCTATCTTTGCCAAACACGTTCAACAGCAAGCCTAGTGGAAATGCTGACTAAAATGATTGAGCACACCCATCAAGAACGTCTTGATATGGGCTTGGCGAGTCGACAAAAAATCGAAAATGAATTCGATGAAAAAATTATAATCAATAAATACCTAATGGCTATTGAAAGCATTATCTAGAGAGATTTCATGAAAATTACTATTGCAGGTACAGGCTATGTAGGTCTGTCAAATGCCATGTTATTGGCACAAAATAATGAAGTTATTGCTGTCGACATTATCGAAGAAAAAATAAAGCTTCTTAATAATAAAAAATCACCGATTGTTGACCGTGAAATTGAATATTTCTTAGAAAATAAAGAACTTAACTTTGTTGCAACACTTGATAAGCAAATGGCTTATAAAGATGCAGAGTATGTCATTATTGCAACACCGACTGATTACGATACCGTTCATAACTATTTTAATACTTCTTCTGTAGAAGCGGTAATTCAAGATGTATTAGCGATTAATCCTAATGCTATAATGGTTATTAAATCAACAGTACCAGTGGGTTACACTAAAGAAGTTAAAGAGAAATTTGGTTGTGATAATATCATGTTCTCACCTGAATTCTTACGTGAAGGTCGTGCATTGTACGACAACTTATACCCATCACGTATTATCGTTGGTGAGAAAAGTGAACGTGCTGAAGTATTTGCTGGGTTATTACAGCAAGGCGCGATTAAAGAAGATATTGATGTACTGTTTACTGATTCAACAGAAGCTGAAGCGGTTAAATTGTTCTCAAATACTTATTTAGCAATGCGTGTTGCTTACTTTAATGAGCTAGATACTTACGCTGAAACAAATAACTTGAACGCTCGTCAAATTATTGAAGGTGTAGGTTTAGACCCTCGTATTGGTAATCACTACAATAACCCATCATTTGGCTACGGCGGTTACTGCTTACCGAAAGATACCAAGCAATTACGTGCTAACTACCGTGACGTACCAAATAGTATTATTGGCGCTATTGTTGATGCGAATACCACCCGTAAAGACTTTATTGCTGATTCAATTATCAGTCGTCATCCAAAGCGTGTTGGTGTCTATCGTTTGATCATGAAGTCTGGTTCGGATAATTTCCGCGCTTCAAGTATTCAAGGTATTATGAAGCGTATTAAAGCAAAAGGTATTGAGGTTGTTATTTACGAACCTGTACTTGCTGAAGATGAATTTTTCCACTCTCGAGTTATTAAAGATTTGAATCAATTTAAACAAGAGTGTGATGTTATTGTTTCTAATCGTATGGCTGAAGAATTGAGTGATGTCGCTGAAAAAGTTTACACTCGCGATATATTTCAAGAAGATTAAGTATAAGAATAATCAATAGGATTTTATTTTAATATAATCTTAATTAATTAATGATCGTAAATAATTGAAACAATAGTGAAGTAATATTTCTTTATTATATTCACTATTGTTTCTTTTTATTTGCTGAATGTATACGATTTAAAAAAGTGTTTGTTATGTTTACTGGATATTGTTTTATCTTTATCTTGTCATTGATTTTTTTATTTATGATGAGAGTTATAGCCAAAAGAGTGGGTTTAGTTGATAAACCTAATGCACGAAAACACCATAAAGGTGCGATCCCATTAGTGGGTGGTATATCTATTTTTGCTGCTATATCAGTTACCTTTTTATCATTTCTACCTCACACTCGTGATTTATATTTATATTTAAGCTGTGCTTTAGTGCTGATTGTTCTTGGGGCATTTGATGATCGTTTAGATATAAGTTTTAAAATACGCTTAATTGTCCAAGCTGGTATTTCTATTGCAATGATTGTGATTGGAGGCCATAGCTTACATAATCTTGGTTTTTTAATGGGCAGTGAAACGATTCAACTATCGGTTTTCTCTAGCTACATTATTACTATTATTGGTGTTATTGGTGCGATTAACGCATTTAATATGGTTGATGGTATTGATGGATTATTAGGTGGCTTAGCTGCTGTTACTATTGGTTCGATGGGCGTTGTGTTCTACTTATCAGGAAATACTTACCTGGGTACAATGTGTGGCTTGATTGTGACCGCAATTATTCCTTACATCATGCTTAACCTTGGTATTCCGTTTGGCACGAAAGCAAAAGTCTTTATGGGTGATGCGGGAAGTATGTTTATTGGCTTTACCGTTGTATGGCTATTGATTAAAGCAACCCAAGATCCTGAATCATATGCTTTTAAGCCTGTAACCGCATTATGGTTAATTGCGATTCCACTTATGGATATGGCAACAATTATGATCCGTCGTATTCGTAAAGGTCAATCGCCATTTAAGCCAGATCGTGAACATCTACACCATATTTTTCAACGCATTGGGTTATCATCTCGTCAAACATTATTGACTATTTGTGCTATGGCATTGACTTGCTCTGTGATTGGTTTATGGAGTGATTATGTTGGTATTGCTGAGTCAACAATGTTTGTTGCTTTCTTGGTGATGTTTGTTTGTTACTTTGCCACTATTAGTCATATTTTCCGTATTGTTACTTTTGTACGTAATATCTTAGGGATTAAGACGAGTAAAGTTAGCACTGATTAATCATATTATATGATTCCAGAAACAATAAAGGCTTAGTAATCGATGATTACTAAGCCTTTTTTATATGTGTTAGTTTTCGATGTGAGCGGGCATTCTGAATAGATTTAGTCTAGTAGGGTTTATTGAGTAAGTTTCGAAAGCTGTTTTAAGATGATTTTTTGATGTAAAAAAATCAGCACAGAGGCTGACTTTTTAGAATGTGGTGTCCCCTACAGGATTCGAACCTGTGTCTAAGACTTAGGAGGTCCTTGTTCTATCCAGCTGAACTAAGGGGACAAAGTAGTAAACGCTCGTTACTGATTAACACTGTCAGATAAGTTATCTGCTGGTTAATGTGACACTATTTATCTAAATGAAATAGGTCAGAGGCACAGTATACGCGAAAATCAGCAGAGGTTAAGAAAATAGTGTTATTGATTCAATTGCTTGGTCAGTAAATCACCAGGTTGAATGCTAGAAGCCAGTTGTAACTGGTTAACGCTAAGTTCTGCCGACTTTTCATAGACTCGATTCACGGTCAATGTAATCGCCGTTTCAACCATTCGGTTACGTGGAATGCCTTTTTGATCAATGAACCCTGCACTATGCCATAATTTAAGTTGATCACCATTGCGGACTCCGTGTACTCGGCCGACATTGATTTGAGCAATACCCTGATGAATATTAATGATTTCAGGTAAGCTGGCACGACACGAAAGTGCACTTTCAATATCAAGCATCATATTTTGAGCCATGCGTTGAATGCTTTGTCCATATGGCGATACCCAAAAACGCGCTGTTTTAGTATCAACATGGCTAGTACGGGCAAAAGGCCATAAACCGATATCACGGTAGCTATTTTGATAGATCATTTCACCTGTTTTACCATCCATAATATCTAAGGTGACCGCAAATTGACGATTAATGGTATTGGGTTGCAATGCGTGATCATCAACGGTTGCTGAAAGATCTGTGATCTCACCACTGACTAAATATTGGGCGTCATTATCTTCCGCTAACATCATCATTGCATCTGCATGGTTGGCGCTAAAAGGGACTTTTGTGACGCCAGTGACTAAAAAACTTTGTGAACGTTGCTGAATGTTTTTTTGTAAGACTTTTGAGAAATCTTCACCTAATTGATAAATACTGCCCATTGCCGCTTGTTGTGGTACTGCCAGTGAAAACTTCCCCAGTAATAATCCCTTTTTATATTGTACCTTGTGGCAACTTTTTGCCGATGGGTAAATGTCTATTCTGGCAGTGACATACATTTTGCCGCCAGCATCTTTCTGTTCTAGCACACTAATATGTCGAATTTCATTGCCACTAAAGCGGTATTGTTGCCGATCTTCTTGTAAATAGGTTTTGAGCTGCGGTAGGCTGGCGATCTCGCCTCCGGTAAATGTCATGGCTTGGAGTACCGCATTTTCTAAGGCATTGACTCGTGCTGTTGCTTTACTTTCAAGAATGGTCGCCTCACCTGTCACTTGTACCCACTGCGCATTGCTGGGGTATGAAACAAGTAGGCATAACGCACTCAAACAGATTAATATTTTTTTATTCATAAAAGACCAGTTTAGGTATGTTTTTTGCTTTAATCGAGATATAGCCACAATGGAATGCAAAGAGTGTTCCCAATTGGTGTTTATCATTAAAGAAATTGCATTTGTGAGCGATATATTCTTTATCACGCGTAGCTAGAGTGGCAAAAAATGAACAATATTATACTGATGATGTGTGCGCTGTTATTAACAGCCTGTGCCGCGCCTCAAGTTTATAACGGTAAACAACAGTTTTCCTCTGCGGGGTATTCGTTAACAACACCGCCACGGCATACGGTTGATTATTTTGTTGAGGGACTCACTAATCAGCTGATTGAATCAAACCAATATCTAACCGCGAGTACACCTTTGGCAGTGACATCGTTTGTAGATCTACAGGATATGGGGGTAACTAATTGGCTCGGTAATGTCGTCAGTGAAAACTTCATGTTTCAGATGCAGCAACGAGGATTCACTGTGGTTGATTACAAGTCAACCGGGGTGATTAAAGTGACTCGGAATGGTGATTTTAGTATTAGCCGTAATTGGCAAGAGCTATCTTCGCAACAACCGGTTGATTATGTATTAACCGGCACTATGCTACGTCAAAGCGGCGGGGTATTAGTAAATGCGCGTATTATTGGAATGCGATCGCATGTTGTAATTGCTACCGCGCAAGGTTTTTTACCCGCAGAGCGTATTGGACGTGATTTAGATTTTATGAATAAGATTCAAATTCGTAATGGTGTGATTATGCGTACTGAACAACAACAGCCTACCACCAATAATGTGGTACTACGACCTTAAGGATAAGCCTCATGACAAAATGGTTAACAGTGATGTTATTGGTAGCAATATCAGGATGTTCAACCTCAAACGGTGCGCTTACCCCTGATTTAACCAACAGCAATGAAATAGTATTTGCCGTTGGTTATGCGTCAATCAGTGAACAGAATGGTCGTACACAAGAAGAAAAAAGTTTACGTGCAATGCGTGCCTCAAAACTCGATGCTTACCGTGAACTGTCTGAGCAAATTTATGGACTACGCATCTCAGCCACAACCTCGTTATCAAATCAGCAATTAGGGCCAGAAAATACCGATGGTGCCGTTGATGGGGTGATTCGTGGCGCGAAAGTGATCCGCAGTTATCCTGTTGGTGATAGCTATGTGACTGAAATGGAATTAAATCTAGGTTTGATGGAGCGCATGAAACAACACGGTGAGGTGTTTCATGTACCGAATAATCAGCAAGTGATGTTTTAATCTAGGCTTTAAGGTTGGTGCCTAATGAGCGAACATTTTGCGCCTTACCATCACAATTATAGGTCATTTGATGGCGGCCACGGCTTTGTTGGAATAGGTTGTTGAGTTTATGAAAACTTAATTGAGCCCGTTGCAATACTTCGCCATTGATGTCATTGCGCTGTTTACATAGCGTCACTAGTTGCTGGATCTCATTCACATGTTGGCTGAGTAGTTGGTCATCTTGCAATTGTTGCCGTTGCGGGTGATTAGCAAGTAAGTAGTCATGTTGTTGAATGCTATTGATCAGCGTGAGTTTTTCTTTGGCAAATTGTTCTATTTCTAATGCACGTCGATGAGCGATAGCTGTTTTTTCTTGGTTGAGTAATTCAGCAAGTGATACCAAAGCTGTATGTTGAAGCTCAAGCAATTGCTCAATAGTGTGTTTCATAACCAAGATCCTTACAGTGAATGCACAATAACAATTAGTTAGTCTTTAATAACATTACTCTTAATAGTATTAGTTGTTACTAATATCAGAGGTTAATGACATCAATATTAAAGACCCTGAAGTTCATCTTCAAATTTAATCATGTTATTGGCAAGTTTATCGGCATCAATAGTATAACTGCCATTCGCGATGGCTTGTTTTATTTCAGCTACTTTTGCGGAGTCAAAGCTCGTTTCAGCCGCTAATTGTTGATGAATTTGGCCTACAGCTTTACCTTGAGAGCTTAACGATACCGCATCGTGTTGTGGTTCTACCGTTGTTGCTGTTACTGGCGTATTTTCTGTCGCTGTTTTAGTGTGATTAAGCGTACGGTTTGTATTCAGTGGTTGTCCACCACGTAGATGATCAATGCTTGTCATAATATTGTACCTGTCGATGTCAATGGTTATAGTCAGTTATCGACGTATAGACTATAAACTTTAGCTTTTTTTAGTCACTAACGCCAAAATATTATGGCTTATGGTGCTGCGCTTAATAAGTGTATTTTTGAGAAATTAATATTTTACCGATACTTCACCAACCGCAGTAATGACCCCATCAATAATACGTTTTGATTTACTGTTTTGCACGCGAATCTCATCGCCGATTGCCCCATCGGATAATGCCTTTCCTGTGGTCACAATCGCTAACCCTGACTGACCTGCACGAATTAACACACTGTCATTACGGCAGACGAGACAGATATCATTCGCTTGAATCACATCACCTGCTTTAACTGCCCGTTTTACTTTTGAACCAATGATTTGTTGTGGATCATTAAAGCTTACACCTCGTTGAAAACGGCTTTCTACCATCGCAATTTTTAAGTTGGCAATACTGAGTAAAGCACCTCGTCCTAAATGGGTCGTAGCGATCACTTGTGGCAATGTTTGTTGGACACTAACCGGGACATATAACTGCCAATTTTGACTCTCACAGCGCACTAAGACGGTGACATTGCCCGATAATGTTTGTTTACCTGGCGTAGAGGCGAGGAGAGGGGTGCTGCATGGGGGAAATCGTAACCGTGAATCTAACTTAGCGGCAGTAACCTTAATGCTGCCAAAATCTGGCTTGATTAGCGCTTGTTTTATGTGATCTGCTGCCGTTTTTTGAATCAGACTTGGTTGTGATTGCGGCATTGCATAACTATTTAGACTAAAGCTTAGCAATAGCGTGCCGATAATCATGCAAACTAGATGTAAATATTGATGAGTGATCACTGCATTATGCTCTCTTGTCGGTGTTAGAACGTTGGTCGTTAAGTGACATATCATAAGTAATTATTCATAAAATTGCTTGTATTGGTCACGTTAATATTCTTAGGCAGGGAGCTGTTTTATATGTCAGGCATTCTAGATTCCGTTAATCAACGCACGCAGTTGGTTGGCCAAAATCGGTTAGAGTTACTTACTTTTCGACTTAATCGACGTCAGCGATATGGGATTAATGTCTTTAAAGTGAAAGAGGTTTTACAGTGCCCGAAATTAACATCAATGCCGAATTTACATCCTTTTGTTAAAGGGATTGCTTATATTCGAGGTCAAACAATTTCAGTGATAGATATGAGTCTTGCCACTGGTGGTCGGCCTGTCGAAGATATCACTAATTGTTTTATTATCATTTCTGAATTTAACCGTTCAGTGCAGGGCTTTTTAGTTTCAGCGGTAGAGCGAATTGTTAATATAAATTGGGAGGCGATTTTACCGCCGCCACAAGGTGCAGGACGAAATAATTATCTTACTGCCGTCACTGAAATAGATAATGAACTGGTAGAAATCCTTGATGTAGAAAAGATTCTTGATCAAATTTCACCAGTAGATACGCGATTATCGAATGAATTACTTGATGAAATTAGCTTAATAACACCGCTCGTGAAAACGGTACTCGTCGCTGATGATTCAATGGTCGCGCGTAAGCAAGTGCAACGTGCGATTGAATCTATCGGTTGTGATTGTATTTGTGTGAAAGACGGTAAAGAAGCCTTTAGAACCCTGCAAAAAATGGCTGAAAAGGGCAGTATTTATCAACAATTAGCCTTAGTGATATCAGATATTGAAATGCCTGAAATGGATGGTTATACCTTAACGGCTGCGATCCGTAACGATCCAACGTTAAAAGATCTGCATGTTATTTTACATACTTCACTGAGTGGGGTGTTTAATCAGGCGATGGTTGAACGTGTGGGGGCGAATGCATTTATTCCTAAATTTAACCCTGATGAGCTAGGACGGGCAGTAAAAAATGCAATGATCCCTGCGGCTGAGGTTAACATTAGTTCTTAAATATAAATATATTTGACGTGTCAGACTATAAAAATAAGAAAGAGTAATTGATGACAACAGTAACGGTAAATGATCAAGATTATTATGATTTTTGTCTTTTTCTTGAAGCGCAATGTGGGATTGTTTTGGGGGACAATAAGCAATATTTAGTACGTAGCCGTCTCAGCCCATTAATTAGACGTTTTGGGTTGCAATCGTTGTCTGATTTATTGCAACTAACCCTTACTGGGCGCAATCGTGAATTACGGGTTGCAGCGATAGACGCGATGACAACCAATGAAACATTATGGTTTCGGGATACTTATCCTTATACGGTGTTAGCGGAGAAAGTATTGCCTGAATTAGCTGCAAATAGGCGTCCATTAAAAATATGGTCAGCGGCAAGTTCATCAGGGCAAGAACCGTATTCAATCGCAATGACTATTTTAGAGCAGCAACTGAAGCGACCGGGGTTATTACCAAATATTCAGATTACGGCGACGGATATCTCACAAACCATGCTCGATATGTGTCGAGAAGGAGTATATGACCAGCTTGCGTTAAGTCGCGGCTTATCTCCTGATCGTCGAAAAATGTTTTTTGAGTCGCACCTCAGCGGTGGCATGCAAGTTAATCAACGGGTGAAGCAACTGGTGAAGTTTCGTCCGCAAAACTTAAAAGATAGTTATGTATTATTGGGTAAATTTGACGTGATATTTTGCCGTAATGTATTGATTTACTTTTCTGCTGAAACCAAAATTAAAGTGCTTAATCAATTAGCGGCGAGCTTAAACCCCGGTGGTTATTTATTCCTTGGCGCATCAGAGTCGTTAACGGGATTATGTGATCGATTTGAAATGGTACGTTGTAACCCCGGTATTATTTACAAATTAAAATAAGAGCAACAGCAGGTCGTTTAGGGACGAGGGTTCAAGGTTTCTAGATTCGAGGTTTAAACCCGAACTGGAAAGATTGGTACTACATTGTTAGCTATCAAGCTTTTATTCTTATCACCTGCTCTTCCTCGTAACTCGCTCCTTTCCTCTGCTTTCCCTCTTTTTTCCTTACCCCCTTTTCCATCTTGGCATTGTCCTTGCTTTATTCTTGCTGTCATTGTGACTGTGAATTACACCGTAGAGGCAAAGCATGTCGATTTCTTTTGATAAAGCATTAGGTATTCATCAGCATACCGTTGGTGCTCGTGCAACCCGCGCTGAAACATTGGCGAGCAACTTAGCCAATGTCAATACTCCAGGCTTTAAGGCAAAAGATGTCGATTTTAGTCGTGTCCTACAATCGGCAACCACAGGGGCAAACGTTGGCCTTAATCGTACCAATGGGCGGCATATTACTGCCTCAGGTGCCGCCAGTGGCGAACAGTTATATCGTGTCCCAACCCAACCTGATACTGGTGATGGCAATACGGTTGATGCGCAATTAGAACAAAACTTATTTATGCAAAACAGCATTGAATATCAAGCATCGTTGGATTTTTTAGGGTCTAAATTTAAGAACTTAACCAAGGCATTGAAAGGGGAATAATGGATGAGTTTATTTAATATTTTTAATGTTACAGGCTCTGCCATGAGTGCAGAATCGGTACGACTGAATACCACCTCAAGTAACCTTGCCAATGCCAATAGTGTTAGTAGTTCTGCCCAAGAAACCTACAAAGCCCGTCATCCTATTTTTGCTGCAGCGCTTGATAGTGCTCAAGGCAGTGCCAGTGTGCCAGTACAACTACAAGGCATTGTTGAAAGTAACGAGCCATTAAGTGCCGAATATAATCCAGAGCATCCATTAGCGAACAGTGCGGGTTATATTTACAAATCCAACGTTAATGTGATGGAAGAAATGGCGAATATGATTTCCGCATCACGTTCTTACCAAAACAATGTTCAAGTCGCTGATGCCAGTAAGCAAATGCTGATGAAAACCTTGCAGATGGGCAAATAAGTTAAGGAGTTTGTGTTATGACAACCATTAATGGCACCGGGCAATCTCTTTCTTATCTTGACCAGCTAAAGGGGATGCAAGAAAAGAAGATTGCGCAAGAACAGCCAACAACAGGCACCAATCAATTAAAACAAGACGATTTTTTATCGTTGTTAACCAAGCAATTAGCCCAACAAGATCCGTTTAAGCCCGTGGGTAACGATCAGATGATTGCTCAAATGGCATCTTTTGCGACCGTTGATGGCATCAATAAAATGAATGAACAATTTGGTTCACTCAATAGTGCCATGACATCTAACCAAGCACTGCAAGCATCATCATTGGTAGGCCAAGATGTATTAATCCCAAGTGCTTCAGCGCTTAAAAGCCATGATGGTGAAATGGCGGGTATGGTACGGATGCAGCAAGGGGTCGATAACGCCATTCTACGGGTTGAAAATGAGCAAGGGGTATTAGTGAAAACCGTTACCTTGGGCGCGAAATCAGCTGGTGAACACCCGTTTGCATGGGATGGTAAAGACGATGCTGGTAATGTGATGCCACAGGGTAAATATAACTTCTCGGTATCGGGAACCGTTGGCGGTGAAAGTCAGCAATTTGAAGTATTAACACATGCCAATGTAAATAGCGTTTTACTCGGTAATAGTGATGGCAAGGTAATGTTAAATCTGGCTGGGGTAACTAAACCTGTCAATTTAGCGGAAGTTTTACAAATTGGTAAAAGTGCACAATCAGCATCACCACTTAGTACACAACAAGGATAATTGAACTAATGAGCATGAATATCGCATTAAGTGGCTTGGGTGCTGCGCAAAAGGACTTAAATACCACCAGTAATAACATTGCCAACGCTAATACCTTTGGTTTTAAAGAGTCACGCGCAGAGTTTGGTGATGTGTACTCAAATTCAATTTTCTCTAATGCTAAAACCACCACTGGTGGCGGTGTCCAAACCTCAACCGTAGCGCAACAGTTTCATGAAGGTTC
>SAMEA5043655__coassemble_57_pt1 | contig 28082 bp, 24 predicted proteins | sample SAMEA5043655__metabat2_low_PE_001 | metagenome-assembled genome bin SAMEA5043655 (sample SAMEA5043655) | Gadus morhua
CTTTCATCTTCGACCCACTGTAATTGATGCTGCGTGCCATAGGCTTCAATGTCTGCACGACTAATGGTTAATAACGGCCGTAAGTGCTGCCCTTGAGCAAACGTCGTTAAAACAGGCATTGCCGCTAATCCAGCAGGACCACTGCCTCGTTTTAAGGCTAATAATACAGTTTCAATTTGATCATCAGCATGCTGCGCTGTCAGTAATGTATCACCCGCTTGAATATGATTTGATAATGCTTGATAACGCGCATCACGCGCGGCTTGCTCAACGCTTGCACCACCGCCTAATTCACAATGTACCCGTTCAATATCACACTCAATACCACTCGCCATTGCCCAAGAGACACATTGCTGCGCCCAAGTATCGGCGTTAAAACTTAATCCATGATGAACATAAACTGCATGCGCATGGTAATCAGGATATTGACGAATAAATCGGGCTAATAAATCCAGCATCACCCGTGAATCTAAGCCACCGCTTAACGCTAACACTAACCGTTGAGTGCGTGGTGGGTAGGCAAATATTTGATGACAAAAATGAGAATATAACATCGGCTTATATCTTCGAAAAACAGACTACCTAGTCTATACCAGCAGTGGATTAACCAACACCGACAAACCGCATTGCTGCACATAAACAGATAAAAAAAAGGCCAGCATAAATGCTGACCTTCTTTATCTACACATAAACAACAACGATTAACAGTAGCCGTAGCTCATTAAACGTTGGTAACGACGTTCAAGTAGCGCTTCAGTATCAAGCTGATCTAACTCTTCTAATGTCGCTTTAATTTGTGCTTTTAAGCTGTTTGCTATTAATGGCACATTACGGTGCGCACCACCTAATGGCTCTTCGATAATATTATCGATCAGCTCAAGTTCTTTCAAACGAGGAGCTGTCAGTCCCATCGCTTCAGCAGCTTGTGGGGCTTTATCAGCATCACGCCATAGAATCGATGCACAGCCTTCTGGTGAAATCACTGAATAGGTTGAGTATTGCAACATGTTAACGCAATCACCCACACCAATCGCTAATGCACCACCAGAACCACCTTCACCAACAACATTACAAATAACAGGAACAGTCAGTCCCGCCATTGCTTTTAAGTTAGTCGCAATCGCTTCTGATTGACCACGTTCTTCAGCACCCACACCAGGATAAGCACCTGCTGTATCAATGAAGGTAATGATCGGCATTTTAAAACGCTCAGCCATTTTCATTAAGCGTAACGCTTTACGATAGCCTTCAGGTTTTGGCATGCCAAAGTTACGTTTAACTTTTTCAGTCGTACCACGTCCTTTTTGATGACCAATAACCATAATTGGACGACCATCAATACGCGCAATACCACCGACTAACGCTTTATCGTCAGCAAAAGCACGATCACCGGCTAATTCATCAAACTCTTCGAACATGTGCTCGACATAATCAAAAGTATATGGGCGCTGAGGATGGCGTGCGAGTTGCGCAACCTGCCAGGCACCAAGATCACCGAAGATTTTCTTAGTTAATTCGAGGCTTTTCTTTTCTAGCTGCTCAATTTCTTTTTCAAGATCAACCGAGTTAGATTCATCGCGGCGTGATACATCACGCAACGCTTCAATCTTTGCTTCTAATTCTGCAATCGGCTGTTCAAACTCGAGGAAGTTCAGGCTCATACCACTTAAAATCCTTTTGCTTATTTTAATGATAGGGTTTAGTTATACCCTACCACAAATAATAAGCTAACTTAATTAAACTCAAGCTCGACCTGTTTATCACCTAAGAGTATTTTCAAGTCCGATAATAGTTTATCGGCAGGCGTTACCCGCCACTCTGTTCCTAGGGTAAACTTGGCCCGAGCATTCGAGCGCTGATAATACATATGTACAGGTACAGTACCTGCTCTATGCGGTTCCAGCACTTGGCTGAAACGGGAAAAAAATTGTTCGTCGATTTGCTCTTCCGTTACTGAAATAGCGACACCACGAAGATGTTTTTCTCGTGCTTCTGAAATATCGAGTACTTCACGTGCTGACATTCTAAGGCCACCATTGAAATCATCAAAGCTGACCTGTCCAGATACGACCACTATTTTGTCTTTTTCGAGCAAATCCATGTAACGATCGAGTGCATCAGTGAATAACATCACCTCCATACGGCCCGAACGATCATCTAATGTCATTAAACCGATACGACTACCACGCTTGGTGGTCATCACCCGAGCGGCAATCACCAACCCAGCAACCGAAGCAACTTTATCACGCCCTGTTTGCTGCGCATCTTTTAAACGCCAGGTGGTGTAATGCTTTAATTCTGAAATATAAGCATTAATGGGGTGGCCCGTTAAGTATAACCCTAATGTTTCACGCTCACCTTCCAACCAAACACTTTCTGGTGCTTCTGCAATATTAGCATAAGCATGTTCAACTTCTTCAGGCGCTTCAGTTAAAACGCCAAACAGATCTTCTTGACCCGATGCTTGTGCTTTATGGTGTTGACTCGCAGCTTTAATCGCATCGTCCAATGTTGCCAGCATTGCAGCACGATTTGGACCTAAGCGATCCAATGCGCCTGATTTAATTAACTTTTCCAGAACACGCTTATTGACTTTCTTTGTATCAATACGGGCACAGAAATCAAATAAATCTTTAAAATGACCGTCTTTTTCACGAGCATTAATGATATTTTCAATCGGGCCTTCACCGACACCTTTTACAGCACCAATACCATAAACGACTGCACCTTCATCATCAACGTTGAATCGATACAGACCTTTATTTACATCTGGCGGTAATAATTTAAGATTCATGCGATGACATTCGTCAACCAAGCTAATGATCTTATCCGTATTATCCATATCAGCCGTCATTACCGCTGCCATAAACTCAGCAGGATAATGGGCTTTAAGCCATAACGTTTGGTACGACACTAACGCATAAGCAGCGGAGTGTGATTTGTTAAAACCATAACCGGCAAATTTCTCTACCAAGTCAAAGATTTTCATCGACAGTTCGCCATCAACCCCGTTGTCGATAGCACCTTGCTCAAACACCGCGCGCTGCTTAGCCATTTCAGAGGCTTTTTTCTTACCCATCGCACGACGCAACATGTCGGCACCACCAAGGGTATAGCCAGCCAGTACCTGTGCAATCTGCATTACCTGTTCTTGATACAGAATAATACCGTAGGTGGGATCAAGAATTTCTTTTAACGACTCATGTTGCCATTTTTCATCAGGGTAAGAAACGGCTTCGCGGCCATGCTTACGGTCGATGAAGTTATCTACCATGCCTGATTGCAACGGGCCGGGGCGGAACAATGCCACCAAGGCGATCATATCTTCAAAGCAATCGGGTTGTAGACGTTTGATCAGATCTTTCATACCCCGAGATTCCAACTGGAATACCGCAGTTGATTCTGAACGTTGCAACATATCAAATGACTTTTTATCCGCCATTGGAATTGCCGCAATGTTAATTGGATCTAATCCTTGCTCTGCACGACGCGGGTTGATCATCCCTAACGCCCAATCAATGATGGTTAACGTGCGCAGACCCAAGAAGTCAAACTTCACCAATCCTGCAGTTTCAACATCATTTTTATCAAATTGGGTAACAGGGTTATTACCTTCAGCATCACAATATAATGGTGCGAAATCGGTGATGGTTGTCGGTGAAATAACCACACCACCAGCGTGTTTACCTGCGTTACGCGTTACACCTTCTAGAATGCGACACATATCAATCAGATCACGAATTTCTTCATCCGCTTCATACGATTGACCTAATTGAGGCTCAACTTCAAACGCTTTTTCGAGCGTCATTCCAGGTTCTGCTGGAATTAATTTAGAAAGACGATCGACAAAGCCATACGGATGCCCAAGCACACGGCCCACATCGCGAATAACCGCTTTGGCGGCCATGGTACCAAAAGTAATGATCTGTGATACCGCGTTACGACCATACATCTCAGCAACGTGATCAATCACTAAATCACGCTTATCCATACAAAAGTCGATATCGAAATCGGGCATGGATACACGTTCAGGGTTAAGAAAACGTTCGAACAGTAAATCAAATTCAAGTGGATCAAGATCAGTGATTTTTAATGCGTATGCCACTAATGAACCAGCACCAGACCCTCGACCAGGACCTACAGGAACATCGTTATCTTTTGACCACTGAATAAACTCCATGACGATCAAAAAGTAACCAGGGAATCCCATTTGGTTAACAACTTTCAATTCGATTTCTAAACGTTCATCATATTCAGGACGACGTTGGACGCGAACCGCGGGATCAGGAAACAGAAATTCAAGTCGCTCTTCAAGACCTTGTTGGGATTTAGTCACCAAAAAGTCTTCAATACTCATGTCACCGGTCGGGAAATTCGGCAGAAAATATTCCCCTAAACGTACTGTAACATTACAGCGTTTGGCGATTTCTACCGAGTTTTGCAGTGCTTCAGGAATATCAGCAAACAACTCGCACATCTCATCTTCGCTGCGCAAGTACTGCTGTTCACTGTAAAGCTTAGGTCGGTTAGGATCGACCATGGTATAACCATCATGGATAGCCACTCGAATTTCATGGGCATCAAATTGATCTGCGGTCAGTAATCGCACATCATTGGTTGCAACCACGGGCAAGTCACATTGTTCCGCTAACTCAATCGCAAAATGAAGATACGCATCTTCATCACTACGACCAGTACGAACCAACTCTAAATAATAGCTATCAGGAAAATAGGTTTGATAAAAAGCAACACAAGCGTCCGTTAGCTGTTGATTACCTTTTAATAATGCACGCCCAACATCGCCCGTTCTACCGCCAGATAAAATAATTAGCCCTTCACGGTGTTTAATGAGCCATTCTTTATCAATCACTGGCTGATGCTGAACATGACCACGCTGATACGCTTCTGAAATTAATAATGTCAGGTTTTTATAGCCTTCATTATTGGCAGCAAGAATGGTGAGTTCAAACAGCTCATCGCCCATTTCTTGGCTTTGGACCTTAAAATCAGCACCAATAATCGGCTTCATACCCGCATCATGGGCAGCAAAATAAAACTTCACTAAACCACACAGGTTAGTGAAATCAGTGAGAGCCAGTGCTGGCATGCCAAGTTCAGTAGCGCGCTTAACGATAGGTTTCACTTTCGCCAAGCCATCGATCATTGAATAATCACTATGAACTCGAAGGTGGATAAAACGTGGTTCTGCCATGACAACCTAATTCATTACATTACTTAATTAACAAAAATTATACCCGATCGGGGAATAATTCGCGTATAAAAAAAGGCGATACCAAATGGTTCGCCTTTTTATCACGCAATCATCGGAGCTTAATCAAGGCCCAATACGCGCTTAACCGGTTTAAAACTTTTTCGGTGTTGTTCAATCGCACCATATTGCTCTAATGCGGCAAAATGGGCTTTGGTTGGATAGCCTTTATGCTTTGCAAAACCATACTGTGGAAACTCTGCATCCAAGATTTCCATTTCACGGTCGCGAGTGACTTTTGCAATAATTGACGCTGCACTGATTTCGGCAACCCGTAAATCACCTTTAACTACCGCTTGTGCCGCCATTGGTAATGCTGGGGTTTTATTGCCATCGATCAAGACAAAATCAGGTTGGATATCAAGTCCAGCCACGGCACGCTGCATCGCAACCATGGTCGCTTGTAAAATATTCAGCTGATCAATTTCATCGGCTTCACAACGACCCAAAGACCACGCCAGCGCCTTTTGTTTTATTTCATCAAACAATAGATTGCGTTTTTTCTCACTCAATTTTTTAGAATCTGTTAATCCAACAATCGGATTATTAGGATCTAAAATCACTGCCGCCGTCACGACTGCACCCACTAATGGACCACGACCCACTTCGTCAACACCCGCAATACAATCAGCTTGTGGGTACACAAACGGAGGATATTCTATCTTTTCAGCCATAATATTTTTAGCCACAATATTTTTTAGACATAATGTTTTTAGACATAATAACTATGCCTTATCAATTAATGCTAACACTGCTTGTGCCGCTTGCTCATCGGCATTACAACGAATGGTTTTATGCATCTGTTCAAACTGCGCCATCAATGCCGTTGTGTCACCATAAAGGATTTTATCAACTTCATGGAACAACTTATCAGGCGTACAATCTTCCTGAAGTAGCTCGGTGACTAATTCACGATCAGCCATAATATTAGGCAGTGACACATACTTGGTTTTTAGCATTCGCTTGGCAATCCAAGCCGTCAGGGGTTTTACTTTATAGCCCACCACCATCGGACGTTTCACCAGCATACATTCTAATGCAACCGTCCCTGAGGCTAATAACACCGCATCAGCCGCTATCATCACATTACGGGCAGTATCATCGACTAACTCGAAATCTAATTCAGGTGCGGTTGCTTGCCATGCTTGTTCAAATTGAGCCCGACGTTTTTCATTCACCAACGCCACCACAAAACCTAACTCAGGATGCTTGGCTTTGAGTTGCTGGCAAGTTTGAATAAAAGGCTCAGCGAGCATACCCATTTCACTACCACGACTACCAGGCAATACTGCCAACCAGCGTTTGGTTGGCTCTAAGCCTAGTAATTCACGAGCGGCCATTTGATCGGTTTGCAATGGAATAGCATCGGCCATGGTATGGCCGACAAACTGACACGGCACATTAAACTTATCGTAAAATGCTTTTTCAAACGGCAGGAAAGCCAACACTAAATTCGTTGCCGCTTCAATTTTAAAGATCCGCTTTTGACGCCATGCCCACACTGATGGACTGACATAATGTACGGTTTTTATACCGCGATCTTTTAAGTCTTTTTCAAGCCGTAAATTAAAATCAGGCGCATCGATACCGACAAACACATCAGGTGGATTGTCGCTAAAGTACTTAACAAGCTCTGCTTTTACTTTGAATAATCGCGGCAACCGACCAAGGACCTCAACGATCCCCATCACGGCTAACTCTTCCATATCAAACAGCGCTTCACAGCCTTGGGCTTGCATGCGAGGTCCTGCAACCCCGACAAATTCAGCATCAGGATAGCGCGCTTTTACTGCTTGAATAAAACCAGCACCTAAAATATCGCCGGAGATTTCTCCGGCAACAATCGCTATTCGAAGAGGCTTCGTCATTAGCGAATAATACCGCGTTCTGAGTTATCAAGTAATTCAGAGAAACGTCCAACTGATGGCCAATCTTTTGCCATTTCAGCTAGCACTGGCTTTACTTCTGCCAATGTTTTACCTGAACGATAAATTTCTTTATAAGCACGGCGAATAGCGTGTAATTCTGGCTTTTCAAATCCATTACGCTGTAAACCAACAATGTTTAAACCAAAAGGTTTAGCGTGGTTACCTTGCGCTAATACATACGGTGGTACGTCTTGTACTACCGCAGAACAACCGCCGATATAACTGTAAGCGCCCACAGTACAGAATGGGTGAATAGCAGACAATGCCATCACACCAGCATAATCGCCAACAGTAACATGACCGCCTAAAATAGAGTTATTACCAATATGAGTATGATTACCAACAACGACATCGTGGGCAATATGGGCATTTACACATAACAAGTTGTCATTACCAACAACAGTAACGCCCTTATCTTGCGTGGTGCCACGGTGGATCTGGACACTTTCACGGATCACATTACGATCACCAATTTCTAAGCGTGTCGCTTCACCGCTAAACTTCTTGTCTTGGCACTCTTCACCAACAACAGCAAACGGGAAAATACGATTATCTTTACCGATAACCGTTGGGCCTTTAATGACGACATGAGACATTATCTCAGTGCCTTCACCAATTTCAACCCCTGTTGCAATATAGGTAAATGGGCCAACAGTGACGTTTGCGCCAATGATCACCCCATCTTCAATCACTGCTGATGGATGAATTTTCGCACTTTCATGAATCATGAGAATACTCGTCTCGCACACTTAAGTTCTGCTGAACACACAGTTTCGCCATCAACTTTAGCGATACCATTAAATAACGCGATACCGCGACGCTCTTTAATAAATTCAACTTCAAGAATCAGTTGGTCACCGGGTACAACAGGCTTACGGAACTTCGCTTTATCAATACTCGCAAAGTAGTACAGTTCATTTTCTGCTGGCGCACCAAAGGTTTTAAAGGCTAATAAACCCGTTGCTTGTGCCATTGCTTCTAAAATTAATACGCCAGGAAATATCGGCATTTTAGGAAAGTGACCGGTAAACTGTGGCTCATTAACAGACACATTTTTAATAGCGGTTAAGGTTTTACCTTCATCATAATTGGTGACACGATCAATCATAAGGAATGGGTAACGGTGAGGAAGAAGTTCCTGAATTTCGGTGATGTTTAACGTCTTATTTTCGGTCGTCAAAACTAAATTCCTGTTTTAAAAACATGTAAAAAAATATGCTATGAAAATGCAAAATGGCCTACACAAAGGCAGGCCAATCAATGCTGATAAAAATTATTCGTCTTTAGCTTTAAGTTGTTTTTCAACTGCCTTTAGACGTTTATTCATATCATCAATACGATGAACCCGGGTAGCTGTTCGACGCCACTCTTTATTAGGTTGTAGCGGAATACCTGAAGAATACATACCTTTTTCTTCGATACTGCGCATTACCATTCCCATACCAGTAATTGTGACACCATCAGCAATCTTAATATGGCCATTAAGTACCGAGGCACCACCAATAATACAATATTTACCGATGGTAGTACTGCCAGCAACAATAGTACCACCCGCCATCGCTGTACCATATCCGATCTGCACGTTATGAGCGATTTGCATCTGGTTATCAATAATAACGTTATCAGCAATAATGGTATCTTCTAATGCACCGCGGTCAATACTGGTACATGCACCAATTTCAACTCGATTGCCTATGCGAACCGAACCCAGTTGAGGGATCTTAACCCACTCACCTTTATCATTCGCATAACCAAAGCCATCAGCACCAATAACGGTACTTGATTGTACAAGGCATTGTGAGCCGAGCACTACATCATGATAAATAGTGACATTTGCCCACAATTTGGTGTTATTACCAATAACGGCATTTTTACCAATAAAACAACCCGCACCAATTTGGACGTTATCGCCCAATTGCACTCCCGCTTCAATCACCGCATTGTGACCAATAGCAACATTACTACCAAGTGTTGCCGTTGGGTCAACATACGCTGACGCGGCAATATCCATCGCGGCAACAGGCGTTGTATCAAGAAGTTGAGCCACTAAGGCATAGCTAAGATAAGGGTCTTTTACGACAAGCATGTTGCCATTAAAAAATTCGACATCCGCTTCTCGTAGCATTACTGCATCCGCTTGACACTGACTAAGCTGTTGACGGTACTTGCTATCAGAAAGGAACGTTATTTGCCCGGCAGTCGCCTTGCCCATCGCAGCAATTGAATGAATTTTAGTTGTGCCGTCGCCATGTAGCTCTGCACCTAATTTATCTGCTAATTCAGCAAGCGTAATTTCAGCCATTTTATTCTATCTCTCTTGTAACAACAGCCACATAAGGTGGCTGTTAGATCAAAAGTTGTAGCTGAACCTGTCAGCTACAACGTTTACCACAGGGTTACTGTTTTATTTTACGGCAGCAATAACTTTAGACGATAAGTCATCGCTCTTATTTGCAAACAATACCGCTTGTGCATCTAGCACAACATTGTAGCCATTTTTCTTCGCAACAGTATCGATAGCAGTACGGATTTTCTTAACCAATTTCTGCTCTTCTTCCATGCCACGACGACGTTGATCTTCCGATAAAGCTTTTGCTTTTAGCTTATAATCAGAATCAAGTGCTGCAAGCTCACGTTGAATATCAGTACGTTGCTGAGGTGTCATTAACTCACCATCACGCTTCATTTTTTCGATTTTGGTTTTCATTTTACCTTCAATCGAACGTAACGCAGCAACACGACCACTGAACTCTTTTTGCAATTTCTCTTGTACTTTGTAACGTGTCGCTAATTCAGACATTGCCTGACCTGTCGACACATAACCAATTTTTTGTGTTGCTTCTGCTGCATTGGCATACATAGATGAAGATAAAATAACCAAACCTAAACTTGCTGCTTTAATCCACTGTTTCAAAAGACTCTCCTTAATAATTAGAATGACTGACCAATGGTGAATGTGAAGAACTCTTCATCATCCCCTTCATATTTCTTGATTGGTTTAGCAACCGAGAACACAAGTGGACCCATTGGGGACATCCACTGTAATGCAGCACCGTAAGACGCTCGAATCATACCTGGATCTGAATAATCAGGTAATGAGCTTGCGTTAGTATAATCTGGGTGGAATTCAGTATCCCATACTGAACCAGCATCAACGAAGAAACTGGTACGTACTTGGTTTTTCACTTCTTGAGAAGCAAACGGGGTTGGAACAATTAACTCCATACTCGCAAGTGCAATCGCATTACCACCAGTAGATTCGTCGCTAACTACACCCTTTTGGTTATTGCCTTGGCCTTCGCCATAAACCGCTTTAGGACCAACAGTATTAGAGCGGAAACCACGAATAGTAGTAAAACCACCCGCATAGTAGTTCTCATAGAATGGCATTAATTGATCGCTGCCATTATCCGTTTTACCGTAACCGTTGCCGTAACCTAATTTACCACGGAGTAATAAGGTGTAGTCTTGTTTTTCCGTTAAAGGAATGTACTGACGAACATCGTATTGAGTCTTAAAGTATTGTGAATCTGAACCTGGAATAGTCATCTTAAATGACGCATTCTGGTAATTACCCGAAGTAGGGAAATAACCGCGGTTTAGGTGATTACGCGTCCATGAAACACTCCAGCTGAAGTCATCAAGTTCAATCGCATTATCACTATTTTCATCAAAACCATGGATCTTCTTGAATTGTTGGATCTGATAGTAATCTTGGATATTAGAGATCTTATTATGATCATAACCCAAGCTAAAATCGAAGTAGTTCAATTCATTGAATGGGAAACCCCAGGTTAAACTCGCACCATAACTTTGGTTGGTATAATCCGAGATATTGGCATCAGATGCTTCAAACTCGTTATAGTAAACTTTACCACCTAAGCTAACGTTATTGATCGTAAAGTACGGATCTTTGTATTCAAGGCTAATATTCTTAGAGTAATCATTGGTCATCGCATTAATGCCAAATAAATTACCTGTACCTAGGAAGTTTTGTTGGGTTAAACCCGCCTGAAAACTAATACCAGATTCAGTACCATAACCAACACCGAAGTTGACACTACCAGAGTTAGCTTCTTTAACTTTGTACTTCACATCAACCTGATCATCTGAACCAGGAACACGCACAGTTTGAACATCAACATTTTCAAAGAAACCGGTTCGGTTTAAACGCTCCTTACCTGTTTCGATTGCTTTACCGTTGAGCCATGAACCTTCCATTTGACGCATTTCACGACGTAATACTTCATCTTTAGTGGTGTTATTACCGCTAAATTCAATATTACGTACATAAACACGTTTACCCTGTTCAACATTAACGATTAAAGACACTTGATGTGCCGCATCGTCAAACTCAGGCATAATAGTCACTTTTGGATAAGCGTAACCCGCCTTACCCAACTCACGCTTAACCGCTTCTTCTAACGCGGTAACTTCAGCACCATTGTAAACAGTGCCAGCTTTAAACGTGACTAGCTTATCAAACTCAGCAATACGGCCTGCAACGTCACCTTGGAACTTAACGTTTTTAACCTTGTATTGCTCACCTTCATGAACTTTTAAAGTAATGTACACGCCTTTTTTATCAGGAGAAATAGCAACATGCGTTGATTCTAGACGGTACTTTAAATAGCCATTATTTAAGTACTGCGAGCGTAATGTTTCTAAGTCGCCTTGCAATACTTGTTTTTGATATTTTTCATTAGCCATAAAGTCCCACCAAGGCACACTGTCCTTAAGCTTAAACTTACCGACTAAATCAGCATCACTGAAAACATGATTACCAAGGATATTGATCTGCTTAATTTTAGCAGATACGCCCTCAGTAAAGACAAATTTAATATCAACACGGTTACGAGGTAAAGGCGTAACAACAGCTTCTACAGTGGCATTATATTTACCGACGCTATAGTAGAAATCCTCTAGACCTTTATCGATCTTAGATAACGTTGTTCTATCAAGTGCCTCACCAACACGTAAGCCTGATGCTTCAAGGTTCTCTTTTAGCTGCTCATCTTTGATCGCTTTATTACCGGCAAAGGTAATATCAGCAATGGTTGGACGCTCTTTTACATCGACCAGTAACGTATTACCGTCTCGATATACCTTAATATCTTCAAAATTGCCGGAAGAATAAAGAAATTTGATCAGCGTTGAAATGTCCTGCGGATCAACAGTGTCGCCTACTCGAACCGGCATTTTTAACAATGCTGCGCCCATAGTGACCCGCTGAAGACCTTCAAAACGAATGTTATCAACTACAAATTTATTTTCCGCGCTATGCGCAACGCTGCTTGTTAAAAGCAGCGATGCGACTAACAGTTTTTTAATCGCCATTACTGTACTGATTATTCCTTGCTAAATACGCATTTATTAAAGTCGGGTAAAATCATTGAATAGCGCAACCGCCATTAACGCAACCAAAATGGCTGATCCCACTCTATAGCCAATATCCTGAATTCGTTCAGATACAGGACGACGAGTTACCGCCTCGATAGCAAAGAACATTAAATGTCCACCATCAAGTACAGGTAAAGGTAATAGGTTTACAATACCTAAGTTAACACTAATCAACGCTAAGAAACCAAGGAAATACACCAAACCAAACTCGGCAGTCATTCCAGCCCCTTTCGCGATAGATATCGGCCCGCTAAGGTTTTTTATTGCAACATCACCAGTAACAAGCTTAGTGACCATATCAAACGTTAGTGACACTAATTGCTTGGTTTTTTCTGTCGCTTTTATCGCCGCATCAATGGGACCAAACTGCAAATTAACTTTGTACGATGCTGGCCAAGGTTCAATACTTGGTGCCAATCCTACATAGCCAACTTCTTTGCCATCAGCTTCCACTTTTACACGAGGCGTCAATGATAGCATCACTGGTTCCCCATCACGTAAAACTTCAACTTGTAGCGTTGTCCCAGGATGAGAACGCACAGCGTCAACAAATTGCTGCCACTGCGTGACTGGTTTATTACCTATTGCGACAATCTTATCATTTAATTTAAATCCTGCATCAATTGCTGCACTATTATCAACAAGTTGTGAAACAGTTAGCGTAATTGGCGGTGTAAATGGGGTGATACCCAGTGTCGTCAATACTCGCTGTGATTCAGGATCAAATGACCAATGTGTTAAATCAAGTGTACGTGAAACAACAACCGAACTGTTAGGTTCTTGTGCCGTTATAACCACTTGTTTATCACCTATTTGAGAAATCAATGCCATATTGGCTGATTCCCAATCAGATGTTTCGAGTCCAGAAACTGATTTTAGTTCCATTCCCGGAATAATTCCCGCTTTAGCGGCAATTGATTGTGGTGCCACTTCACCAATCATTGGCTTTAATGCTGGCACCCCAATTAAATACACCACCCAATAAGCAAAAATAGCAAACACAAAGTTTGCCATTGGCCCTGCGGCAACAATAGCACTTCGCTGCCATATTTTCTTATTATTAAACGCCATATGGCGCTGCTCAGGTGCAACTTCAGCTACCCGCTCATCAAGCATTTTAACGTAACCACCCAGTGGTATCATCGCTAATACGTATTCAGTACCGTCTTTACCTACACGCTTAAATAAGGTTTTACCAAAACCAATAGAAAAACGTTCAACATACACACTACAGCGACGAGCAACCCAAAAATGGCCAAACTCATGCACAGCGATAAGAATACCAAGAGCAACTAAAAACGCGCTTAAATTACGGATAAATTCAATCATGCAAAATCCTTCGCAATAATGTCTAGTGCAAGCTCTCGCGCTTGCTGATCTAGCACCATGACGGCATCAATATCATTAGGTTCAGTTAATACCGCTACGTCTAACACTGCTTTATTCACTTTCGCAATGTCAGTGAAACGGATCTGATTATTTAAAAACGCAGCAACAGCAATTTCATTGGCTGCATTTAAGGTAGTGGTTGCAGCTTGCCCCTGATAACACGCATCAATGGCTAATTTCAAACATGGATAGCGTTCAAAATCAGGCTCCATAAAGGTAAACTCACCGATTTTACTAAAATCAAGCGCGGCCACGCTAGATTCTACCCGCTCAGGGTAAGCCATTGCACACGCAATCGGAGTACACATATCAGGTAATCCCATTTGTGCAATGACTGAACCATCTTTATATTGCACCATTGAGTGGATCACTGACTGCGGATGAATAACAACTTGCATCTGCTCGCGACTCGCATTAAATAGCCACCGCGCTTCAATATATTCCAAACCTTTATTCATCATGGTTGCAGAATCGACTGAAATTTTAGGCCCCATAGACCAATTCGGATGCGCAATCGCCATCGCGGGTGTTACAGCATCTAAGGCACTGATATCAGTATAACGGAATGGGCCACCAGAACCGGTTAATAACACCTTACTGACACCATGAGCCGCTAAATCACAGCGCCCCATTCGACGTTGAATCTCAACAGGTAACGCTTGAAATATCGCATTATGCTCACTATCAACTGGCAGTAATTCTGCGCCATACTCTTCGCAAGCATCAATGAACATTTGACCCGTCATGACTAGCGCTTCTTTATTCGCTAATAAGATCCGCTTACCTTTTTTAACCGCTGCCATGGTGGGTAATAAGCCTGCAGCACCAACAATAGCAGCCATCACGGTATCGACTTCATCTAACGCTGCAACATGGCAAATACCATCATCACCGCTTAACACCGTGATATTTAACCCTGCTTGCTGCACTAACGCGTTAAGTTGAGCTGCCGCAGTCACACTTGCCATCGCAGCATATTGCGGTTGCCATTGCTGACAAAGGGCAAACATTTTATCAACATTAGAGCCCGCAGCCAGTGCAGTGACTTCAAATGAATCAGGGTTTTGAGCGATTACCGCTAATGTGCTACTACCAATCGAGCCAGTCGCACCAAGAATCGTTAACTTACGCATAAAATCACTTACAGTTACAAAAAAGGCAGCAAAATAGCTGCCTTTAAAAGAGAAGGTTGTTATTAATTATATTAGCCACAGATAGAGCAATGCAAATACAGGGATAGCGGCAGTTAAACTATCAATACGATCAAGAATACCACCATGCCCAGGCAAAATATTACCGCTGTCTTTAATACCAGAAACTCGCTTAAACATACTTTCAACTAAGTCGCCTAAAACCGAGATAATCACTGTAATAATAGCAATAAAGAATAATTGGCCCAACGATGTAAACTCAATCGATAATAAATGTGAACCAAGCCAAGTCACAACAAGCGCTAAACACGCTCCGCCGACTAACCCTTCGATGGTTTTATTTGGACTCACTGCCGGTGCCATCTTATGCTTACCAAAACGCTTGCCAGAGAAATAAGCGCCAGTATCAGCCGCCCATACTAATAAGCACACTAGTAAAACTAAGCAAGCACCATGGTAGGGATTATTGTCATAATTCACTGCGCGGAGCATTAAAATACTCCAAAAAAAAGGCAATAATGTGAGCAACCCAAAAATTTGCTTTAGAAAAGGGTTATTTGACCAGAAATCAGCACTTTTAGGATAACTAATAGCTAATGCGGATGCGACTAACCACCACAAACCACCAATAAGTAAAATAGTACGATAGATACCATCAGGATGAGAGAGAGATGCGGGATCAGTGGGTAACAGCGCAAGGCTTGCTCCCAGTATGATAGTCGGTAAAATCATCGCATTAATACGTGATGATGCGTTAACAAACTGCGTCCACTCCCAGAAACCAACTAAGGTTATTGCAGCCATGGCAATAATAAAAGCAGGTAACGGCAGAAAAAAGATTCCTGCAATGACGAGTGGCGCGAGGATTAACGCGGTAATAATTCGTTGCTTGAGCAAACTGCGTCCTCTTTTATATAAGAAATATAGTATCGGAAAAAACCGCTACTTAAACAATAACGCCAACACACAACATTGCGTATTGGCGAAAATAATGTTTTTTTATTTTAACAAAGCTTGTATCTGCTCGCCAGTACAACCAAAGCGGCGCTCACGATTTACAAACCATGCCACAGCACTTACCAAACTTTCTTCATCAAAATCTGGCCAATGTTGTTCAGTGAAATATAATTCAGCATAAGCAGTTTGCCATAACATAAAATTACTAATGCGACACTCGCCACTGGTACGAATTAATAAATCAACATCGGGTAAGCCTTGAGTCACTAACCCCTGCGCTAAATCTTGTTCAGTCAGAGAGTCAATATCAAGTTGTTGATCAATAACACGCTGCATCATTTTCTTCGTTGCTTGCAGAATATCCCATTGACCGCCATAGTTAGCTGCCACATTTAACACTAGCCCAGTGTTATCTTCAGTTAATAATTCTGCTGCAGTAATTTTTTTCTGCAGTCGAGCACTGAAGCGACTTTTGTCTCCGATAATACATAATCGAATATTATTTTTATGTAGTCTTTTAACTTCACGACCTAAAACGGTCATGAATAATTCCATTAGTACTGAAACTTCATCCTCAGGACGACGCCAATTTTCACTACTAAAAGCAAACAAAGTCACGACCTTAATACCTAGTCGATTTGCCGTAGAGACGGTCTTACGTACCGCTTCTACTCCTGCTTTATGGCCAAATACTCGCGCTTTACCTTTGGCTTTAGCCCAACGGCCATTACCATCCATAATCACTGCGATGTGTTGTGGAAGATAGTCGGCTGAAAGAACAGCGTCTATAGAAGGTTGTGCCATATTTATCCCTCAAAAAAAAAGCGCCGTGCTGCCGCACAGCGCCTTAACTTTGTCAGCTAAATTAAGACAATAATGTCTTAAACTTCCATTAGCTCTTTTTCTTTCACTTCAAGAACAGCTTCAATATTCTTGATAGCTTCATCTGTTAGTTTCTGAATTTCATCTTGTGCACGACGATCATCATCTTCAGAAATATCTTTATCTTTTAATAAAGACTTAACTGTAGCATTAGCATCACGACGGATGTTACGTACAGCAACACGGCCTTGCTCAGCTTCAGCACGTACAATCTTAACAAGATCGCGACGACGCTCTTCTGTTAGCGGTGGCAATGGCACACGAATTACCGTACCTGCTGACATTGGATTTAAACCCAAATCAGACATCATAATTGCTTTTTCAACTTTCGCTGACAATTCACGGTCAAATACCGTAATCGCCAATGTACGTGAATCTTCTGCAACCACGTTAGCAACTTGCTTTAGTGGTGTGCTTGCGCCGTAATACTCAACATAAATAGTGTCAAGTAGGCTTGGATGTGCACGGCCAGTACGAATTTTTACTAATTGACCTTTCAGTGCATCAACACTTTTTTCCATGCGCGTTTGCGCATCTTGTTTGATTTCGTTAATCACGATAAATACCTTAAATTATGCTGTCATCATAGCGCTAATTTTCAGCGCTACATTAATCTTACAAGGCTTAAGCGTTAGTGATCAGCGTACCTTCTTGCTCACCCATTACAACACGGCGCAATGCACCTGGCTTATTCATGTTAAATACACGAATTGGCATGTTGTGGTCACGAGCAAGAGTAAATGCAGCCAAATCCATGACCTTAAGTTCTTTTTCAAGTACATCTTGGTAGCTCAGCTGTTCACAAAGCGTAGCATCTGGATTTTTAACTGGATCATCCGTGTACACGCCTTCAACTTTTGTTGCTTTCAATACTACATCAGCTTCGATTTCGATACCACGAAGACATGCAGCAGAATCGGTTGTGAAGAACGGATTGCCTGTACCTGCAGAGAAAATAACAACACGGCCTTGACGTAACTGACTGATAGCATCAGCCCAGTTATAATTATCACATACACCGTTTAGAGGAATAGCAGACATTACTCGCGCGTTCACATAGGCACGGTGCAGCGCATCACGCATTGCTAAGCCGTTCATTACTGTTGCTAGCATACCCATGTGGTCGCCCACAACTCGGTTCATACCTGCTTCAGCCAGACCAGCACCACGGAATAGGTTACCGCCTCCGATAACAAGGCCGACTTGAACACCTAATTCAACGAGTTCTTTTACTTCTTGTGCCATACGGTCAAGAACTTGAGCGTCAATACCAAATCCTTCTTTACCTTGTAGTGCTTCGCCACTTAGTTTTAGAAGAATACGCTGATAAGTTGGTTTAGGGTTTGTAGTCATTTTTTTACCTTCCAAGCTGATTTTGAGATATGGAGTTGTAAAAAGACCGCAACGTCGGTTGCGGTCTTTGATATTCTGATTAAAAAGGATTAGCCTTTTTGAACAGCTGCTACTTCTTCAGCAAAGCTCATTTCTTTAGCTTTCTCGATACCTTCACCAACTTCTAAACGTACGAAGTTAGTTACTGTAGCGCCTGTTTCTTTCAAGATATCGCCAACAGTTTTCTTTGGTTCCATGATGAAAGCTTGGCCAGTTAGAGAAACTTCGCCAGTAAACTTCTTCATGCGACCTTCAACCATCTTCTCTGCGATAGCTTGAGGCTTGCCTTCGTTCATAGCGATTTCAACTTGAACAGCACGCTCTTTTGCTACAACTTCAGCTGGTACGTCACTTGGGTTAACGTATTCAGGGTTAGATGCTGCAACATGCATTGCGATGTGCTTAAGAGTTTCTGCGTCGCCGTTACCAGCAACAACTACTGCGATACGAGTACCGTGAGTGTAAGTAGAAACTTTATCACCAGCGATGTATGCTACGCGACGGATAGAGATGTTCTCACCGATCTTAGCTACTAGCTCGATACGTGCTTCTTCAAATTGTGCTTGAAGCTCTTCAACTGTTGCGTGGCTAGCAAGTGCTGCATCAGCAACCATGTTAGCGAATGCAAGGAAGCTACCGTCTTTAGCAACGAAGTCAGTCTGGCAGTTTACTTCAACAAGCGCTGCTTTACCGTCAGCATCTTTAATGATGATAGTACCTTCAGCTGCTACGTTACCTGCTTTTTTAGCAGCTTTAGCAGCACCGCTCTTACGCATGTTTTCGATTGCTAGCTCAATATCAGCGTTAGCTTCTACTAGTGCTTTCTTACAATCCATCATACCTGCGCCAGTACGTTCACGCAGTTCTTTAACTAGGGCAGCTGTAACTGTTGCCATGTGATAATCCTCAGATTTGAATTCGTTGAGTAAAAATCAGGGGCCATTATCGGCCCCTGGTAACCATTCTTAGTTTACGCAAGGTAACTTAAGATGCTTATGTTAAGCAGCAAGCTATTAAGCTTCAGCTACGAAACCGTCTTCTTCTGCTTGAACAGCGATATCTTGGTTACGAGCTTCTTTAACAGTTTGAGCTACAGCACCAGTGTAAAGCTGAATCGCGCGGATTGCGTCATCGTTACCTGGGATAACGAAGTCAACGCCGTCTGGATCAGAGTTAGTATCAACAACAGCAAATACTGGGATACCTAGGTTGTTAGCTTCTTTGATTGCGATGTGCTCACAATCAGCGCCGATTACGAACATTGCGTCAGGTAAACCGCCCATGTTCTTAATACCACCTAGTGATTTCTCAAGCTTTTCCATTTCACGAGTACGCATAAGCGCTTCTTTCTTGGTTAGCTGGTCGAAAGTACCATCAATAGATTGAGCTTCAAGTTCTTTAAGACGCTTGATTGATTGACGAACAGTTTTCCAGTTAGTCAACATACCACCCAACCAACGGTTGTTTACGTAGTACTGGTCACAGCTGATTGCTGCTTCTTTGATTGATTCGCTAGCTGCGCGCTTAGTACCAACGAAAAGAACTTTACCTTTACGTGCAGCAATTTTTTCAATTTCAGCTAGTGCTGCATTGAACATTGGTACAGTTTTTTCTAGGTTGATGATGTGTACACGGTTACGAGCGCCGAAAATGAATGGCTTCATTTTTGGGTTCCAGTAACGAGTTTGGTGACCAAAGTGTACACCAGCCTGAAGCATGTCGCGCATTGATACAGTTGCCATTGAATAATCCTCTAATGGGGTTAGGCGTCCACATATCCCATCTTAAAACCGACCCTATGATGGTGTATAACCATCGTTATCTAATACTAGATAACTGAGCACCCCGGCAGATGTGTCGATATGTGTGAATAATTAATAAAAGTATGTGTAATCCAATCAAATTGCACCATTACACACATTAATTCACCAACGAGTGGTTAAATTATTGCTTATAACAGAAACAAAATCACTGTTTACGGCGCGCTTTATACCATAGAACAGCCAATAAAATCCAGTCAAAATTGGATATGAGAACTAATCTTATCTTCCCTTTAACCCCTTGCGGCTGGTAATATAGAAACATACAGAAACATACAGATTGAGACGATTTTATGAGCATTAAGATCAAAACGGCTGAAGAAATTGAAAAAATGCGTATTGCTGGCCGTTTGGCTGCTGACGTATTAGAAATGATCGAACCGCATGTAAAGGCGGGTGTGACGACAGAAGCGCTAGACCAAATTTGTCATGACTACATCACCCAAGTTCAACAAGCGATTCCAGCACCGTTGAACTACCACGGCTTCCCTAAATCTGTGTGTACTTCAATTAACCATGTTGTTTGCCATGGTATTCCTGCATCAGAAGATGAAATTGTTGTAGAAGCTAATGGCAAATATAACAAGCCCGCAGTATTAAAAGATGGCGACATCATTAATATTGACGTGACAGTGATTAAAGATGGTTACCACGGTGATACTTCAAAGATGTTTGAAGTAGGTGAAGTATCTCTTGAAGACAAACGCCTTTGTCGCGTTGCTCAAGAAAGCCTTTATTTAGCAATCAAAAAAGTAAAACCTGGCGCGAAAATTGGCGATCTTGGTACTGCCATTCAAAAATTCATCAAAGCAGGTAGCAGCCGTTTTTCTATCGTGAAAGATTACTGTGGTCATGGTATTGGTAACGAATTCCATGAAGAGCCACAAGTGGTTCACTACAAAAATAGTGACCGTACGGTTATGAAAGAAGGCATGTGTTTCACTATCGAGCCAATGATTAACGCTGGTAAATTTAGCTGTGAATCAGACGAGCAAGATGGTTGGACGGTTTACACTGTTGACGGTAAAAAATCTGCACAGTGGGAACACACACTGCTAGTAACCAAAGATGGTTGTGAAATCTTAACATTACGTCAAGAAGAAACCTTGCCACGCTTAATGCACAACGCATAATTTGCACTTGTTGCACATGCCGACATCAAAAAACCGACCTCCTGTGTCGGTTTTTTTATATCTAGCGATACAGTTCACGATTCGAAATGGTTATAGTGAAGATAAGATACTATTACCGCACGGACAGCAATGACAGACATTTTAGCGACTCAACTTTCTGATTACCTCGACGATGCGATTACTCTCGACGGTTTACGCGCCGCCCTTAACCATTTTGCTGAAGAGCAAAAACTACAATTCAAACAACAGAAATCAATTGTCGATTTAGTCACAGATCGCAGTCATTTTATCGATCAATTACTGATTCGATTATGGCGTTTTTATGAGTTTGAACAACAGCCTGATTTAGCATTAATTGCGGTTGGCGGTTATGGTCGCGGCGAACTGCACCCACTGTCTGATGTTGACCTGCTGATATTAAGTCAACACCCATTAGAAGACGCTGTCGCAACCAATGTCAGCGCCCTAATAACATTACTATGGGATTTACGCTTAGAAGTCGGTCAAAGTGTTCGTACCGTTGAAGAATGTATTGCCGTCGGCAAAGATGATCTGACTGTCGCGACCAATTTAACTGAATCACGATTCTTATGTGGTAATCAACAAACCTTTCATCAATTAACCGTTGCGATTAATTCGCCTCAATTTTGGCCCAGTGAAACATTTTATCAAGCCAAAATTGAAGAGCAACGAGTACGCCATGCGCGTTACCATGACACTACCTATAACCTTGAACCCGATATTAAATCAAGCCCCGGCGGGTTGCGTGATATTCATACGTTGAGCTGGGTGGCGCGGCGTCACTTCGGGGCCACCAGCTTATTAGAAATGAGTCATCATGGCTTTTTAACAGATGCGGAATACCGTGAGCTGGTTGAATGTCAAAATGCATTATGGCGAATTCGATTTGCGCTCCACATCGAACTACGCCGCTATGACAATCGCCTCACTTTTGATCACCAACCTTCCGTTGCCGAGCTTCTTGATTTTCATGGTGAAGGTAATCAGGCGGTTGAAATGATGATGAAAGCTTTTTATCGCATTTTACGCCGTGTCGCTGAGCTCAATAAAATGTTATTACAGCTGTTTGATGAAGCAATCATTAAACCCGACACTCGCCAAGAACCCATTGTACTCAATGATGATTTTCAATTACGCGGTCACTTAATCGAGGCCACCAAGCCTGCGTTATTTCAAGCACGGCCAGAAACTATTCTAGATATGTTTCTTCACATTGCACAGAATTCTGATATCGAAGGTATTGCCGCGCCAACATTACGCCAATTACGCACCGCTAGGCGTCGACTCAATCGTTTTCTGATTGAAATCCCAGCGGCTCGTGAAAAATTCATGGAATTAGTTCGCCAACCCAACGCCCTTCAAAAAGCATTTCAATTAATGCATCGTCACGGGGTTATTGCGGCCTACTTACCCCAATGGAGTCACATTGTTGGGCAAATGCAGTTTGATTTATTTCATGTTTATACCGTCGATGAACACAGTATTCGAGTGATTAAGAATCTGCATAAATTCAACGATCCCAATCATCATTCGCAACACCCTATTTGTTGTGAAGTTTACCCACGTATTATCAAAAAAGAGATCTTAATCTTAGCGGCGATATTTCATGACATCGCTAAAGGACGAGGTGGCGATCACTCTGAATTAGGCGCTGTTGATGCTTATGATTTTTGTATCGAACATGGGCTATCTCACTCAGAAGCAGAAACAGTATCATGGCTGGTGCAAAAGCACTTACTCATGTCAGTCACAGCCCAACGTCGTGATATTTACGATCCTGAAGTGGTGGCTGAATTTGCTAAACAAGTCGGTGATGAAGAACACTTAGATTATTTAGTCTGTTTAACCGTGGCTGATATCTGTGCAACTAACCAAGACCTATGGAACAGCTGGAAACGTACTTTATTAGCAGAACTATACTATTCAACCCAAAAAACGTTACGTCGAGGACTAGAGAAAACCCCAGATATGCGCGATCGCATTCGTCATAATCAACAATTAGCGTCTGCGGTATTACGCAGTAAAGGTTTTATGCCACGTGATATTGAAGTGTTATGGCGTCGCTTTAAAGCCGACTATTTTCTGCGCCACACCCATAAACAATTAGCGTGGCACGCACAAGCATTGTTGAAACACAGTGGCGATAAACCGATTATATTAATGAGTAAGAAAGCGACCCGTGGCGGCACTGAAGTGTTTATCTACAGCAAAGATAAAGCCAAGCTATTTGCAATTGTGGTCTCTGAATTGGATAAGAAAAATCTTAGTATTCATGATGCTCAAATTATGAACAGTAAAGATGGTTATACGCTAGATACCTTTATGGTACTCGACCCTAATGGTAAAGCCATTAATGAAAATCGTCATGTGGGGATTATTCGAAATTTAACCAAAGCACTCACAGCGATGAAATCTGAACGAAAAATTCGCCGCGCCCCCCGTAAATTACTCCACTTCAATGTGCCGACTAAAGTTGAGTTTCTATCAACTAAAACCGGACGTAAAACGATGATGGAATTAGTGGCACTTGATATGCCAGGATTATTGGCGAAGATAGGGGCTGTATTTGCAAACCTTAACATTAGTTTACAAGCAGCGAAAATCACCACTATTGGCGAACGCGCTGAGGACTTTTTTATTATTGTTAATGATACTGGCGGCCGCTTAACTAAAGAGCAACAGCAGTTATTACGCGAAACGCTGATTATTACGATCAGTAAGCACGCTTAAATAATCTCGATACCTTGGATATATAACGCTAGTACCCCGTTAATGGCTAACGGGGTAACTTTCTATTTAAACTCAATAACCGATTTTATATTTACAATCGTGTTATGCCGCAGCTTGCTCTGCACTGGCAACAAATTGCGTAAACCATGCCTCAGCAACCTCTAGTGGCTCAAAATTCACCCCTGCATCAATATCTAACCGTGGTTGAACCGATTGAGAATTAAGCTCGGTTAATAACGCATCAAATTGACGTCCGGCACCACAAAAGCGATCTTCACCATAACTAGAATCACCTAATGCAATCACACCATAATATTGCTTAGGTAATAACGGAAATTGATCTTTTAATGCGACGTACAAAGGCAATAGATTTTCGGGGATCTCACCTTGCCCTGTGGTCGAACTAATGATTAACACCGTATCAGCATCATAGGCCATAAAATCATCCAGTGTTGAATCAAAGAAAATCTCAACGGGTACCGATGTTAACTTGGCTGCTAATGTTTCTGCTAACTCTTCTGCTCCACCATATACAGAGCCTACAAATATGCCTAACTTATTCATTGTCCGCTCTCCTTTGCTGTAAGACGTCCTCAATAAGGGACTACTACCAATCTGGCAACTACGCTAAAGAAAAGCAAGTACTGGTATGATATTAAGCTGATAATTTTGCACTACCGCCCATTCATAACCATTGATCATTGTTTTATATTACGCACCTAACAGCAATGAAGGTGACCAATTAAAGGTGGTCATAACACGCTGCCAGACATCATCCACATCAGCGCGAATATCAGTTGCGGCACCAGTGAGCGGATGATTAAATTGTAATCTCGACGCATGCAGCATCAAGCGATGACAATCAAGGTTTTCACGGAACATACGATTATGCTTACCATCACCATAGTTAACATCACCAATCATATGATGGTCTAAATGGTGCATATGACGGCGTAATTGGTGTTTCCGTCCAGTTTCTGGTTGCAGCTCGATTAAGCTATAACGGCTGGTCGCATAACGTCCTACTGCAATATCAGTTTCTACCGTGGCTAACGGCGCATAGGCTGTAACGGCCGCTTGAGGTTCTTTGTCTTCGGTTGCTTTTTTATCTGCAATTTTATCTAACATCACTTTAAGCGGATAATCTAATACTGCCGCTTCTTTGATCCAGCCCCTCACAACCGCATGATAGGTTTTATGCATTTCTCGACCGGCAAAGACTGGCATCATCATTGCTGCGATCTCACTGGATAAGCCAAATAAAAGCACCCCTGATGTTGGCCTATCTAAACGGTGCAATGGAAACACATGCTGACCAATTTGATCACGCAATGTTTGCACCACAAACACAGTTTCATGGCTATCTAACCAAGAACGATGAACCAACATGCCTGCAGGTTTATTAACTGCAATTAACGCATCATCTTGGTATAAAATTTCCAGTTCCATTCTGCTCACTTAGTGTTTAAACAATTGATCAATTTCACGCACAGTCGCCACAATATCTACCATTCCACGCTGATTTTTCATCGCTTCTTCAACATAAGGAGAAATAGCAAACTGAGTGGGTAATGGTAATCGCTGTAATATTAAATAACGTAATTTAGGAATAAAAACCCATTGGAGCCATTGATGGCAAGCCAAGGTATCAATCGCAAAAGGTTCAACGCTAGCCAAAGCTTGTGGCTCTGGAGTCATCGTTTCCCAATATTGGTGATGTTGTAGAATATTTTCTAATTGAGTGAGTAATTGCTGACTTTGATGATACTTATCCACCATAACCCCTCTTTGTTGATAATAAAAACGGCGCAGGATAGCATTTCAGTTCAACCACCCCAACTATATTATGGTGATTAGCGATCTATTCACAGGTATGCTGAGCTAATGCTACTCGTTATACTGATGAGCTGATTAAAGGAGCTTTATTTATTATGTCCATGGAAACGTTTCATACTTTAACCCAATTACTTGATAACGCAGGGTGTCGTTATAATATTTTTGATTTGGGTCGTCGCGTTAATGAAATTAATAGCGACCAATTTAAAGCGGTTGAAGAAAACCGTCAGCCTTATCCGTGGCCACTTCAGCAGCATGCACATATTGCGATTTCATTTTGGCAACATCAGCAACCACCTTGGGTCTGGTTTTTACGATTACCGTTAGATGAGCGTGGGCTACTAAAACAAGCTGCTGTCGGTGATTTTATTAAGTATGTTATTGAGGCGATGGGCGCAAGTTTAAACACTACCCCAACCGAAGAAGAACAACAAAAGCTCGCCAATAATCCTTACACATTTAAACCCAATGACGACAAGATGGCAATTTTTAACGCCCAACTACGGGTATTACTTAATTTACCGTCCAGTCAATATTATGCTGATGCGCAAGCTTATTTAGCAGATCAACAAGATTGGCAGCAATGGCAACATATTGGCTTGCAGGGATTAGCTGATATCTGCGCTCGTATGTCTCAACATAATAACGCCACTTACTTACGTAAAGCGCTCAACCACCTTCCAATGACGCCACTGTATGCATTATTAGGCTGTTTGGAACATTGCTCGCTACCTGAGCCTCTAGCCCTCCGTATAACCGAGCGATTAACGGTCGAATGCCAACAACAACACCCTGACCTATTTTTAATTGCGGCTTTAGTTCGCGCGCTTGCTGGTAGTAAACCCCAGCAATTACAATACACCTTGACCACACTATTAAATCAACCGTCACTATGCCATCCAGAAGTATTAGTCGCGATTGCTGGCCGTTGTTGGAGTGGTTTTACTGATACCAATATTGCATCACTCTTTTTACTGCGTTTAGCTGAAACCCAAGATCAAACCTTGTTTAACCAATTATTTACTGATCTCGTCATGCAACCATTATTACGTGGCATCATGCTACAAATACTCCATGGTCAAGCGGATCCAGCACTGATCGATGCGATTCAAAAACTACAACACCATGCTAAGAATCACTAATAGCATTTATTATCTCTAAGGAGCTGTTTATTATATGGATAATCTGTTCGGCATTTTAATTATTGCTATTATCGGCTTTTTATTTTGGCAACAACGGCGTCAAACTGAATTAGCACAGTATTATATTGAGCAACGTTGCAAAAATATGGGCTTGCAGATGATCAGTTTTGCTCGAGGTGAGCAAAAACTCAAAGATCATCACGGTGAATGGGGATGGCGGACAGTGTTTGTGTTTGAGTTTTCATCTGATGGTATGGATGTCTATCAAGGTTATATTGAAATGAAACGTTTACGTGCGAGCTATTTTTATGTACCGCCGCACCGTATTCCAGAAGGCTGCAATTATTAATTTTGCTCGCCCCAAAAAAGAATGGGCGCGACAATAAATATTGTCACGCCCTTAGATATTACTTTTGCAGCAATCCAGCTACTGTCGTGCTCCCTGCTATCAATCCTTGATATACTTAAATCCCCAGGTAAATCTCAACTTCATCCTAGAAGTCATTCTTCGGTAATCCCTGACCCATCAGCATATCCAACACTGACTCTCTCTCCAGAAAGGAGGTGTCCTTTACTTCATTAGAAGTCATCCTAACTTCGTTTTGAAGAGTTCCCTATCCCATCCTAGAATATTGTCATCCTGACTAATAGATATCCTATCTATAGGCTCTCTATCCCAGAGATGCCCATGCATCCTAGCTCGATGATTAATCCGTATCACCTATGTGCTCTTCCTGAGCGGCCAACTCCGTGGCTGTTCCTTAATCCTTGTCAGCTCCAGCTGATGACAATATATTACCTCACCATAAAAATGACGCAATAATAAATATTCTATTAATTATCAATTACATTTATTAACAAAAGCTCACATAGATACAATACATTGATAAATAACGATTTTAATGCTTTCCAATGACCATTTATTGATACCAATAACGAAAAAATCCTACACACTTGTAAGAGATCTCTCACAATACCAATAGAAAAAAGCCATTAATTATCAATAACAATCGGAGTATTTAGTGCGAGGTG